>ENA-OSET01000957-OSET01000957.1-sediment-metagenome-genome-assembly--contig:-NODE-957-length-31173-cov-3.227264_pt1 | contig 31173 bp, 31 predicted proteins | sample MGYA00237882_ERZ534229 | MGnify/ENA primary metagenome ERZ534229 (study PRJEB26408, sample SAMN06266212) | sediment metagenome | isolation source: Hudson Canyon methane seep mesocosm | place: USA:Hudson... | reverse complement strand
TTCTTCGCTACGGCAGCCTTCTTCGCAGGCGTCTTCTTCGCTACGGCAGCCTTCTTCGCAGGCGTCTTCTTCGCTACGGCAGCCTTCTTCGCAGGCGCCTTCTTCGCTACGGCAGCCTTCTTCGCAGGCGCCTTACCGCTCTTAGTGGTCTTCGTAGCCATCAGCACCTCCTCGAGGAGTCCGTCCCAGGGACGGTCGTCAACCGGACCAGAAGCCGGTGGGCGCAGGATCGTACCGGTGGATCATCCAATCCAGTGGGATCGTGCGGGTGGTCAGGACCCGTCGTCGGCGAAGAAGGTGTTCATGTCGTGCTCGTCGCCGCCGATGCCGCCGCCCAGGGGCGCAACGGGATGAAGCCTCGTCACAGCTGCCGCAGTCTGGTCGACGTTGGTCTCGTGCGGTTCGGTGGGAGGCCGGGCAGCGGCCGGTTTCGGCTGGCGCACCGGGTCCGGACGTTCCTCAACGTCGAGCAGCACCGCCCGCATGTCCTCCACGGCTCCAAGCAGGCGGTCCCGATGGGCCGCCACGTGTTCCGCCGTGACCCCGATGCCCTCAGCCAGCAGGTCCCTCTCGGCCTCCAGCGAAGCGACCTCGTCAAGCATCCGGGTACGCCCAGCCTGGATCGCCGTACGGATCTCGATGTCAGCCGCCGCTCGCAGGTCGGCCGCCTCGGCGCGGGCCTCCGAGAGGATCGCCGACGCCTCCGCTCCAGCCGTGGCGATGCCGGCCTCTGCCTCGGCCCGGGCGATACGCGCGGCCTCCAACTCATCGGAAAGCTGGTGTTCGGCCAGATCGGCCCGCTCGCCGGCCCGGCGACATGCGGTCCTCAGGTCGTCCACCTCGCGTCGTGCACGCTCAAGGAGGGCGTCCACCTCTGTCGGGTCGTAGCCCCGCATCTTGGTCCCGAACTGCACCTGATCCAGATCGTGCAGAAGGTTCTCGTCCATCGTCAGAGTTTACAACCGGAGCGTGCTCCGCTGAGGTCACCTCCGGTGCACTGCATCAGCCGCAGAGGACTCCCCGCAGCACCGAGAGGCCGAAGAACGCCACGATCGGGGAGAGGTCCAGGGCCATGCCCCCCATGCGCACCGGCGGAAGGAGTCGCCGCAACGGGCCGAGTACCGGATCCGTGAGCATGTACAGGAAGCCGGCGACGGTCTCCAGGGGGCCGTTCGGGGAAATGGGGAACCAGCTCAGGACGACCCGCAGCACCAGCAGTAGCACGTAGAGCTGGAGGAGCCCACAGACGATGACCATGCTGGACCCCGGTCAGTCGGCGAGGCGCCGGCGGTCCTCCTCCGACACCTCCACGTCCGACGGCGTCATCAGGTACACCTGGTGCGTGATCCGTTCCATCTGACCGACGCCGCCGTAGCAGACGCCGCTGGCAAAGTCGATTATCCGTCGGGAGAGGTCAGCATCGACGCCCTGGAGGTTCACGATCACCGGCTGCTTCGCCATGAAGCGGTCGGCCATCGGCTGGACGTCGTCGAACGAGGTCGGTGAGACCGTCGTGGGCTTGGCCGTAACCGCCGGTTGCAGGGGCCGCACCGTGCCCGTCGGTTCGGCTGGAAGGGTACGCACCGACCTGGAGACCGGGGTCCTGGTGTGCATGGGGCTCACCGTTCCACCGGTCTCGGCGACAGCGCGAGCCTCGGCGAACTCGGTGGAGGAAAGAGGGCCGCGCAGCACCGGCTCGTCGCCGTGGGGGTCGTAGCCCTCGTAGGCCTCGTCCGGGCCAAGGCCCAGCCACATCATCAGCTTCTTCATCTACACCCGTTCATCCGGCGCCCACGGTCGACCGGAGCGTCAGATGCAATCGTACCGGGCCGACCCGCGCCGGTGAGGGCACAGTCGACCCGACTCCTCAGGTCATGTCTCCGGTAGCACGGTCTCCGAACAGGGCTCGGCCGATGCGGACCATCGTCGAACCGTGCTCCACTGCCGACTCCAAGTCATCAGACATGCCCATAGAGAGCTCCTCGAGTCCCAGGTCGTCGGCCAGCCTGGCAACCGTCCGAAACACCTCCCGGGTGGCTGTCGGATCTCCTGCCGCCCCAACGGACATCAGGCCCGCCACATCCAGGCCGGCGTCCAACGCCACGGAGACCAGGGACTCCACCTCACCCGGCGGGCACCCACCCCGACCGGGCATGTCTAGGCAGTCCACCTGTACGAGGATCCGCCCACCGGGTGTTCGTCGAGCCACCTCTGAGGCCAACGCCGGTCGATCGATCGTCTGCCACACGGCCACGGGGCCAACCAGTCGACGGACCTTGTTCCGCTGCACATTCCCGATCATGTGCCACTCGACGGAGGGGTCGCCGAGGGCCTCGTGCTTGGCGAGGAGTTCCTGTGCGTAGTTCTCCCCAACCGCCCGATGGCCGGCGGCCAGGACGGCCAGGACGGCCTCAGGCCCGAAGGCCTTGGTGACGGGCAGGAGGCGGGTCCGGCCACCGCTGAGTTCCCGTAGCCGCTCGTCCATCGAGAGGATCCTGTCCACGACCTGGTCATGGTCCAGTCGGGGCACCGTCATCCCTCCTCTGGCTGGATCCAGGCCACCATGGCCTGTCGGCGCGTGGTACCGGTGCCACGGTACGACCAGTAGCGGTCGTCGCAGGAGGTGCAGGTGCCGTCCACTACGGCCATAGCCGCATCCAGCGTGTTCAGGACGTGTTCCACCCCGGCGGCGAGGTCCAGCGACGGCCGTGAGTCCCTCGTCCGTCCCCGGACCGCTTGTCCCAGGCGGTCGGCCATGTCATCCAGGTCCCTTTCGCCAAACGCGTAGCAGCAGGCCCCGATGTGTGGCCCCACCACCGCCTGGAAGGGGCCGTCGGTGATAGCGGAGAGAGCGTGGGCCGCCCGTTCCAAGATCCCGTCGCGTAGACCACGCCACCCGGCGTGCACGACGGCCACCCCGTCACACCCGAGAAGGGCGATCGGTACGCAGTCGGCCACCTGCACCGCTATGGGAGCGTTGCTCGCCACGGTCACCGCCGCGTCGGCGGCAGTACCGGCACCGCCGCCTGCTTCGAGTACCTCGACCACCGACGTGCCGTGAACCTGTTCCAGCCACGTCCAAGTTCCGGGAGCGAGCGCGTGGCACTGGCTGAGCCGAATGTTCTCCGGGCCGCCGACGGCCATGTCACCGTCAGCGGCCTCGGACATGACGACCCGGGCGGTCCGGCCCGACGGGAGACTCCGTCGGGCCAGTTCCCGGGCCATCGGCCCCTACTTGAGAAAGCTCGGAACGTCGAGGCCGTCGCCGCCCGCGGCGAACACGTCGACTATGGCGTCATCGCCAGGGATCGGCCTGACCGGTGCCGCCGAGGGACGGTCACCGTCCCAGCGGTCGAACCCGGCGGCTATGACCGTGACCCTCACGTCACTGCCCATCTCATCGTCGACCACAGCCCCGAAGATGATGTTGGCGTCGGGATGGGCGACACCGTGGACCACGCCGGCCGCCTCGTTCACCTCGAAGAGACCGAGGTCCCTCGGTCCCGAGATGTTCAGGAGGATGCCTCGCGCTCCTTCGATCGACGACTCCAAGAGGGCATTGGAGATGGCCTTGCGGGCCGCGTTCAGCGCACGGCCCTCACCGGTTGCCTGGCCCACACCCATCAGGGCGGAACCTGCGTCCTGCATCACCGACTTCACGTCAGCGAAGTCGGTGTTGATGAGCCCCGGCGTGGTGATGAGCGTTGTGATGCCCTGGACACCCTGGAGGAGGATCTCGTCCGCCGTGTCGAAGGCCCTCAGCAACGGAGTCTTCTCGTCGGATACGTCGAGCAGCCGGTCGTTGGGCACGACGATCTGGGTGTCGACCACGTCCCTGAGCTGCACGATGCCCTGCTCGGCCTGGATCGAACGCCGCCTGCCCTCAAAGGCGAAGGGCCTTGTCACGACACCGATGGTGAGCGCTCCGATCGCCTTGGCGACCTCGGCGATGACCGGAGCCGCACCGGTACCGGTACCACCCCCCTCGCCAGCCGTGATGAAGACCATGTCGGCGCCCTCCAGCGCCTCCTCGAACTCGCCCCTGTGGGCCTCAGCCGACTGGAACCCGATCTCGGGGTCCCCGCCAGCTCCCAGACCCCGAGTGAGGTCCCGGCCGATGTCCAACTTGACGTCGGCATCGCTCATGAGCAGTGCCTGTGCATCGGTGTTGACGGCGATGAACTCGACGCCCTTGAGGCCTGCGTCGATCATTCGGTTGACGGCGTTCACGCCAGCGCCGCCGACCCCGACGACCTTGATCACTGCCAGATAGTTCTGCGGGTTACCCACCATCAGTGCCGTCTCGATCCCTCGTTCGACCTGACCCGGGCCACTCCCGTACCTTCAGGTAAAGGTTGAGGGTTATTCGCCTTCAACCTCGATCAGTGGTCATGAGACTACGGGGCGTGGTCATGAATCGTCAACCCGACAAGACAACCTTCAGGAGCACCGGTACTCATCGCGCAGGACGACAGGGTTGGCGTGGAGCGACACGTCGATCGAGACGATGCAGGACAACTCCACCCATGCCAGCACCGTCGCCAGGGATCGGAACTCATCATGGAAGTCGTCACCCAGCCCGAGCTCAGCATCCACCCCGCCGACCAGCTCGACACGCACCCCGCTCCCGGTTGGAACGAGGGCGACGATCCACTTTCCCAGATCGGGTGTCACAGCGTCGGCCGCTGCCAGCAGCAGGTCTATATCCGTCATCCGCGTGCCGGGAACGCCAAGGCTGTCCACTCTCACGGTCGGGAGGGCGGAATCGAATGCCGGAACCTCGAGAACCGTGCCCGCACGGTCCAAGAGCCCCCTGCGGCCGTCGAGGTCCACCGCGTTCACGAACGCCTCGCGCTCGACGATCCAGACCCTGACCGTCCCGGGCCAGTCCCGCTCGACCTCCACGTCGGCCACCCACGCCAGGACGGCCACCCGACGTGCCACGGCCTCCGGCGAGACAGAGGACATGGGTGACCCGGACCTGACACCCGACACGGCTTCGACGAGAGCAGGGTCCAGGCGGTCCCCGTCGATATGCACCATCAGCTCGTCGACGTCGAGGAGTCCACTTCGCGTGGATGCATAGGCACCCGCGAGGACGACCACTACGGCGAGGAGGGCCCACACCCACCAGAGTCGACGGGATCCGGATGGTACGTCCGCCGCTGGACCTCCCTCATCCCCGGATTCGACCTCGACACCGTCCTGATCCGCCCCGTCCCCATCGGTCATCGCCTGAACCCGACCATCACGATCTCGGCACGCAGCCGGATCCCGTGTACGTCGAGGACGCGGCGGACTACCTCGTCCATCAGGCCACCCACGTCATCGGCCGACCCTCCGTCATCCACCTGGATGAAGTTGGCGTGACGCTCCGAGACCACGGCAGAGCCGTACCTGTGCCCCCTCAGGCCTGCAGCGTCAATGAGCCGGCCGGCCGAGTCTCCGGGAGGGTTGGTGAACACCGAACCTGCGTTCCGTCCGCCCGGCTGGTTCTCCCTCCGCCACCGGACTATCTCGCCGAGAATCTCCTCGCCCGCTCCGTCCGCCGCATCCTCCAGCCTCAGGACAGCCGAGGTCACCAAGTCCGCTGGTCCCACGTCGGACGTCCGGTAATCGAGTGCAAGGCTGTCGACCGGTCGTACCCTCCTGACGCCCGTGAGGAGGTTGATCGTGGTCGCTTCCTCCAGCACCGACGCCATGTCGGAACCGTGTCCGCCGGCGTTCATTCGAACCGCCCCTCCGAGCGAGCCGGGCACCCCGACTGCCCACTCGAAGCCCGTCAGGCCGTCGGCCACCGTCCGTCTCGCCAGGACCGGCAAACTGGTCGCACCGCCTGCGGTGACCATCTCTCCCGATACCCCTATCGACTGGAAGCCGGCGCCCAACTGGATCGCCAGCCCGGCGAAGCCCCCGTCCGACACCAGCAGGTTGGAACCCAGCCCCACCACCAGGATCTCCACCTCGCAGGCGGTCGCCGCTCCCACGATCGCCTCCAACTCATCGGCATCGGCAGGACGAACGAACATCGATGCCGGCCCACCCACCCGGTAGGTGGTGAGAGGGCCGATCGGATGGTCCCTTCGGATTCCCTCCGAGAGGCCGGCGGAAGCCAGCGTCGTCGCCAGCGCCTCGAGGGCATCCACCTTAGGACGCTCCCAGCCTGGTCCGGAGCTGGTCTGGTACCGCTGTGAGGTCGCCGGCCCCCATGGTCAGGCAGAGGTCCCCCTCCCGGAGCTCTCCGACCAGGGCATCCAGCAGCTCCTCCCGCCTGGCCACGTAGCGGACATCGGCACCGGGCCGGTCCCGGACCACGGCATCGGCCACAAGCTGACCCGACACGCCGGGCCGTGGCGGCTCACCCGAGGGGTAGACGTCGGTCACATAGAGCACGTCGGCATCGTCGAAGGCACCACCGAAGGAGGACCAGAGCGCCTCCGTACGGCTGAAGCGGTGCGGCTGGAACACGGCAACCACACGGCTGAAGCCACCGCTCCGGGCTGTCGCCAACACCGCTCCAACCTCCGTCGGTAGATGGGCGTAGTCGTCCACCAGAACCACGCCGGCGGCCTGGCCGCGGTGCTCGAATCGACGGGCCACCCCACCGAAACGCGCCAGAGCGCTCACCACAGCCTCCGGAGTGGCCCCCGCCAGGACCGCCAAGGACGCCGCCGAGGCGGCGTTCCGAGCGTTGTGGAGGCCCGGAACCGGCAGCTCCAATTCGAAGGCCCCGGTCACGGGCCCGGCCAGGGTGAACTTGACGCCCTCCCATGACTCCACCACCCCTGACAGGCGCCAATCGGAACCAGCCGAGGTACCCACAGTGGCGGTCCCATGACGGGCGGCCAGCGCGGCGCCCTCAACATCGTCCACCCCGACCACAACCGGACCATCTACCGCGTCCACGAAACGGTCGAACGCATCCAAAAGCGGGTCGAACCCTCCGTGGTGCTCGAGGTGGTCGGGCTCCAGGTTGGTGACCAACCCGAACCTCGTGGACAACTCGAGGAACGAACCGTCGCTCTCGTCGGCCTCCACCACCAGCAGGTCTCCCCCGTCCCAAGCGGCACCCGTACCGATCTCGTTCACGTCGCCGCCGATGATGAAGGACGGGCGAAGGCCAGCCTCCCGAAGGACCAGGGCCAGCATGGAGGAGGTGGTGGTCTTACCGTGCGTGCCGGCCACCGCGATCGTGTGACGTAGGGCGCTGATGGCGCCGAGGACCTCAGGTCGGCCAAAGAGGGGGATGCCACGTTCGAGGGCCGCCCGACACTCCGGGTTTGCGTCAGGTACGGCCGTGGAACGTGTCACCACCGCGGCTTCGCCGACCTGGTTCGCCGAATGTCCCACACGAACGTCCACACCAATAGCCGCCAGGCGGTCGAGGCCGGAGGAGGCCTTCAGGTCGGAGCCGCTGACGGTATGTCCCATGGCCAAGAGGACTTCGGCGATGGCGCTCATGCCGGCACCGCCCACACCGATGACGTGGACGTGTGTGGGAATCGACAGGTCCAGCGGCGACTCAGGCATCCCGGACATCATCACACCGCCCGGCTGCATGCCTGAGGATCAGGTCGACCACCCGGTCGGCGGCATCCGGTATGGCCACGGACCTCGCCGCTTCAGCCATTACTTCGCGACGTCCGGCGTCCGAGAGGAGTTCGCCGAGGACCTCCTCCAGGGCCGACCCATCCAGATCGGCGTCTGGTAGGAGCACCGCGCCACCGGTCCCGGCCAGGTGTCGGGCATTGGCCGTCTGGTGGTCGCCCGGCGCCCCCGGCAGCGGAACCAGGATCGACGGAATACCCAGGACGGCCAACTCGGCAACCGATGTCGCCCCGGACCGGCAGACCACGAGGTCAGCGGCGGCCAGCAGCGTCGGCATGTCGTGCTCGTAGGCGACAGCCGAGTACTCGACCTCTGCGGGCACCGCTGTGGCCATCTCACCTGTCGCCCACCCACGATCTCCGACAACGTGGTGAACCACCAGTGGTGCGCCACTCCAACCCTCCACGAAGTCGACCATCGCACGGTTTAAACGCCGGGCACCCAGCGAGCCACCGAAGGCGACCAGGAGAGGGCGGTCGTCCACGCCGATGCGGTCACGAGCCTCCGACCTACTGCCGACAGCCGACCGGATCGCGGCCCGAACCGGGTTGCCGGTCAGGACGGCGCAGGGAAGTGCGGTGTCGGCGAAGGACACGGCACAGGCCAGGGCGAACCTTCCCAGGAGGCGGTTGGCGGCACCGGGCACCGCGTTCTGCTCGGCCACCACGAGGGGAACCCTCAACACCACCGCCGCCAACCCACAGGGGATGCTGGCGTAGCCACCGAGAGAGAGGACGACCCTCGGCCTGGCCCGCGCCAGGAGCAGGAACGCACGCAGGAAGCCGATCAGCAGGCCCACCAGCGCTCCCACGTTTGCAGGAGTCAGGCGACGCTGGATGCCGCGTCCGCCAAGGACCGTCAGGCCGAACCCGGCCCCGGGAACGAGATCCACCTCGACGCCCCTGCGGCTTCCCACGAGGTGTACATCGGTCCTACTGGCCACGACGCCGCGCTCCACCAGGGCTGCCGCCACGGCCAGTCCTGGCAGGACGTGTCCAGCGGTTCCACCGCCGGCGATGAGGATCCCACCGCGACGTGGACCGTCGCCATCCCTCCTCTCCACGTTCACCGGACCTGCCGTGCGACGTTCAGGAGGATCCCGAAGGCCGTCAGGGTCAGCACCATCGAGCTCCCGCCATAGGAGACGAACGGAAGTGGAACCCCCGTTATGGGAAGCACGCCCAGCACGGCCCCGATGTTCACGAAGGCCTGGATGAGGATCCATGAGGTAATTCCGACCGCCAGGAGTTGGCCGAACTGGTCAGGTGCGTGCATGGCGGTGGACAGCCCGAAGATTCCCAGCACCAGGAATGCCAGCACCACGAACATGGCCACTACAAAGCCCAGCTCCTCGGCCACGATGGCGAAGATGAAGTCCGTCTGGACGAATGGGAGGAAGCCCCACTTGGCCCTGCTGGCGCCGAGGCCCAGACCCCAGAGTCCACCATTGGAGATCGCCACACCGGCTTGGATCGTATGCCAACCGGTGTTCAGGGGGTCGTTCCACGGATCCAGCACCGAGAAGAGGCGGTCGCGGCGATAACCGGCGCTGAGACTCATCGCCGCCACCAGGCCCAATCCCGCCACGCCTGTCAAAGCCAGTGACCCCAGGCCCAGTCCAGCGAAGAACAGGAGGCAGGCGACGATGCTCCCGAGGATCAACGCCGTCCCGAGGTCCGGCTCCAGGAAGATCAACCCCCCTACGCCACCCAGCACCACCAGCATCGGCAAGAGGGTCAGCCGCACAGACTCTGGCGGTCGTGAGGAGAGCATGGCTGCGCCGTAGACGATCACCGCCAACTTCGCGAACTCGGACGGCTGGAAGGAGGCCACGCCGACGCCGAGCCACCGGGCCGACCCGTTGGTCCGGATCCCGACCCCAGGAATCAGCACCAGCACGAGCAGGACTATCGCCACCACTAGACCTGGCCGTGCCAGCCTGCGGAGGTGGCGGTAGTCCACCCTTAGCGTTACGGACAGGCCCGCCAAGCCCATGGCCACCCAGATGACATGCCGCCGCAGGTGGTGCCACGCGTCCCCGTAAGTCTGGAGATCCGAGACGGACGACGACGAGAACACCATCACCAGTCCCAGGAGGCCGAGGAGCATGGCCGTGGACCAGAGCACCGCGAAGCGGACCGACCGTCCCTTACCGGAACCGCCCCGTTTCGATGTACGAGCTGTCACCACGTCGGCTCCATCCACACTCATGCGCCGCCATCTCCGGCGAAGGCCCGGACGATCCGCTGGAAATCCCGCCCCCGCTCCGCATAGGAGCCGTACCAGTCGAAGGATGAACAACCCGGTGAGAGCAGGACGGTTCCCGTACCGGCAGCCGAGTCTCTGGCCGACCTGACGGCCTCCTCCATGCTCGAGGCGATCACGACGGGGCATGCACCCTCGAAGGCCGCCGCCATCGATTCGGCCGCTTCGCCGATCGCCACGACGGCCCTCGGCCGCCCATCGGCCAGGCGCTCCAGGTCGAGGCCCTTGTTGCGTCCTCCGACGATGGTGACCGCCCCCGGAAGTGCCGACATCGCCGTCAGCGTGGCGTGGGGGGTGGTGGCCTTGCTGTCGTCCACGTAGCGGATGCCATCCACCTCCGCCACGAAGGACATCCGATGCTCCAGCCCACTGAAGTTCCGCAGCGAGACCGCGCAGGCCTCCAGGTTGGCGCCAGCCCGGACAGCGACGATGCAGGCCGCCTGGGCGTTCTCCAGGTCGTGGGGCATCGAACGCCCCATCTCCTCCACCTCGACGACCGGGGATCCTTCGAGGGTGAGAACCCCGGCCTGGACGTAGCACGCAGCGTCCGGGGTACCGAATCCGGTAGCGCCGGACGGCGCCCGGGCAGCCACCACCCTGTCGGCGAGGTTGGCCACGGCATCGCCAGGCGACGCGACACCCTCCCAGATGCGCGCCTTCGCCTCCTCGTAGGCGGCGAGGTCCGCATGCACGTCGAGGTGGTCGGGAGCAAAGTTCAGCCAGGCGGCCGGTGACGCCCAGAAGTCGGCTGCGTGACCCAGCCGAAACGAGGATGCCTCCACGACGAACATGTCGGCGTCGACGTCATCGATGGCTGCGACCAGCGGCGTGTCCGTGTTGCCAGCCGGTACGGCCAGCAGGCCGGACCGCTGCAGCATGTCGGTCACCAGGGTGACCACGGTCGTCTTGCCGTTGGTACCCGTCACGGCGCACCGGGGCCGGGTGTCCCAGCGCGTCGCCAGGTCCGACTCGTCCAGCACCTGGACGCCGGCAGCGGCGGCGACGGCGAAGACCGGGTGCCCGTCAGGCACCCCCGGCGACACGACCACCTCCCCCGCCCTTTCCAGTAGCGCCCACCAGTCCTCTGCAACGGGCGATTCGACAAGCTCCACCGAAAGGCGCTCCGCACAGGTCCGCGCTTCGGAGCCAGGTCGATCGTCCACGCCGAACGCCTCCACACCGCGAGTCGACAAGGCATCCAGGACTGCCCGGCCGGTGACCCCCAGACCCAGGACGAGGATCGGTCCGCTCACCCTCCGACCGCCCCGGAGGCGATCGAGTCTGCGTAGAAGATCCCCAGCCCGACGGCCGTGCAGAGACCCGACATGATCCAGAAGCGGATGATCACGGTGGTCTCCGGCCAGCCCCGAAGCTCAAAGTGGTGGTGGACCGGGGCCATTGAGAACACCCTCCTTCCACCCAGCAGGCGGAAGCTTCCAACCTGGAGGATGACCGAAACCGTCTCGGCCACGAACAACCCGGCCACCACCGGTAGCAGCAGGTGGGTGTTGGTAGCTAGCGCCAAGGTCGCCAGGCCGGTGCCGATCGCCAGTGAACCCGTATCGCCCATGAAGATCCGGGCCGGAGCCGCATTCCACCAGAGGAAGCCGAGACAGCCGCCCGCCATGGCCGCGGCGACCACCGCCAGGTCCAGCGCATGGGCCACGTCATAGGTCTCCGGGTACCTGAACTGCCAGAAGGCGATGACCGTGTAAGCCCCGAAGCAGAACGTGCCTGCGCCTGCTGCCAGGCCGTCCAGACCGTCGGTGAGGTTCACAGCATTGGCTGACCCGATGATGAGCAGGGCCGCCCAGATGGCCCACAGGGTGGATCCCAACTCCAGTCCAGGCTGGTCGAAGCGTGTGAATGAGAGCTGCGTGTGGGTCGGCGCATGCTTCAGCATCAGAATGGCGAAGGCCGCAGCGACCGCCAGTAGGCCGAGCATCTTGGCCCGCTTGTTCAAGCCCAGGCTCCGCTCGCGGACGACCTTTATCCAGTCGTCCATCAGCCCTACGGCGCCGCCACCCATGATCGCCAGCATCACGAAGATGCCGCTGCGCGTGTAGATGCCCCGGTACAGGTCGCTCAGGACATAGCCCAGGAACGCCCCACCCACGATGGCCAGGCCGCCCATGGTCGGGGTGCCTGCCTTGGTGGCATGCCCCTGGGGGCCGTCGTCGCGTATCGGCTGGCCGATCTGCAGCCTCGTCAGCCACCAGATCAGGAGGCGGGTACCGGCCAGGGAGGTGGCCATGGCGATCGCCGCAGCGAGCAGGAGGCGGATCATCCGGTGCCACCATCCGGGGACATCCGGGCCCACTCCTGGCGCGCCACCATCCGGTCGTCGAACGGCTCCAGTCGACCCACCAACTCCTGGGTGTCCTCATGGCCCTTACCGGCGATTAGGACCAGGTCATCCGGGCCGGCGATGCGCAGCGCACCGGCGATCGCAGACCTCCGGTCGGGTTCCACGAGGAGTGGGGCGCTGTCCATGCCGGACAGGATGTCCGCTATGACCCCCTCGGGTGGTTCACCCCTCGGATTATCAGACGTCACGACGACGAAGTCGGCACCGGCCATGGCGATCCTCCCCATCTCCGGTCGCTTGCCTCGATCACGCCCACCACCGCATCCGAACACGACCAGAAGCCTGCCTTCGGCAAGCTCGCGAGCCGTGGCAAGGGCGGCGGACAGCGCACCAGGCGTGTGGGCGTAGTCGACGACCACCATTGGCCCACCCTCCAGCGGCACCGGCTCGAACCGACCCGGCACCGACGGAGCCGAGGCCAGACCGTCGACCACGTCGAGCTCCCCGACCCCCAGGGCTGCCGCCATCTCGGCAGCCAGTAGGGCATTGGCGATCGTGAAGCGCCCCGGCGTCGACACCTCCACCGGGTGGTGCCTCCACTCCAACCCGATGCCGTCACGGCGGATGACCCCACCGGCCGTGGCGACCTCCACCTCGGTCACGTCCATGCCGGCCTCGCGGGCCCGGGCGGCCATCCGACGGCCGGCCGGAGTGTCGACCATGACCAGGGCACGCTTCGAAAAGGATCCGTCGAACAGTCGGGCCTTGGCTGCCTCGTATTCGGACATCGAGGTGTGGAAGTCCAGATGGTCGCGACTGAGGTTCGTAAAGCCCACCAGGGCGAAATGTGTGCCGTCCACGCGGTGCTGGGTGAGGGCGTGCGATGACACCTCGATGGCGGCGGTTTCGACACCGTCGGAGACCCAGCGGTCCAACATGGCCTGCAGGTCAGTCGCCTCCGGGGTGGTCCTCCCCCCGGAGAGGGTTCCGTGGGCGTCGGTGCGGCTACCGGACCGGTCGAGGATCCATGAGAGCAGGTGGACGACGCTGGTCTTGCCGTTCGTACCGGTCACGCCGACCAGGCTCAGGTCCCGCGACGGCCACCCATGCATGGCCGCTGCCAACAGGGGCATCGCTGCGCGGACGGAGGGGACGACGAGGGTCGGCGCCGCTAGGCCCAGAGGACGCTCACACACCAGCGCAGACGCCCCGCTGAGCGCCGCCTCGGAGGCGAAGTCGTGGCCGTCGTGGGATGCCCCCGGAACGCAGCAGAACAGGTCACCTGGCCGGACACTCCGGGAATCGTGGGCCACCCCGGTCACCTCGACCGAAGCCGTTGTCGTTTCGAGGATCGACCCCTCGATCCCGGCGGCGCTGAGCAGCGCACCGAGCCGCATTTCAGCCGCCGGTCGCTGAGGCGGCGACCAGTTCGCCGGACTGCTCCAGCCGTGACGCCTCAGCGGCCTCACGCAGGATTGCGTGGTGGGCCGGTGTGAGTGCCATGACCCGGCCTTCACGGTCTGACTCAACACGTTCATGAGCCGATGGGATGCTCAGCTGCCGTACGGCGAACCCGGCGAACTCAGCGAACACGGGGGCAGCCACCCTGCCGCCCGAGTAGATCTCCCCGGACGGCTCGTCCACAACCACGATGACAGCCAGTCGTGGCGTATCGGCAGGCAGGAAGCCGGCGAAGCTGGCGACGTAGGACCGGTTGCCCTTGCTTCCGTAGCCACCGGTGGGCAGGACCTTCCAGGCGGTTCCGGTCTTGCCCGCGACGCGGTAGCCGGGCACCTGAGCCCGGGTACCGGTTCCGGACACCACGACCTGCTCCATCATCGCCACCACCTCTGCGGCCACGGCGGTAGGCAGGATGGATAGCGATGGGCCGGGGCGTCGGGGTTCGAACACACCTTCATCGTCCCGCGTTCCGAGTACCAGTGTGGGCGCGGGACGCACTCCGCCGTTTGCGAGGGCCGAATATGCCGTCAGCATCTGCAGGGGCGTGGTGGAGACCCCCTGCCCGATAGCGATTGTGGGCAACGTCGTTCCCGACCACGCTCCCGGGGGGTGGAGGATTCCACTGGCCTCGCCGGGAAAGTCCAGGTCCGTCACCGACCCCAGGCCGAACTCCCGAAGTTGTTCGTATAGGGCATCGGACCCGAGGTCCTGTGCCCACAGGATCGTCCCCACGTTCGACGACCGACGGATGATCTCGGTCAGGGTGAGGTCCGCGGTCTCGTGGAATGGTGAATCGCTGAAGGTGGCATCGTGCACCTCCAGGCGTGGCGGCACCTCGCGCACGGTGTCCGGTGCGGCCACCGCCCGATTCAGGATCGCCGAGACCGTCAGTGGCTTGATGATGGATCCGGGCTCATACGTCCAGGTGGCTGCCCGGTAGTCGGAGGAGATCCTCACCACTCCGTCGGAGGATCGTCGGACCGTCGCCGTGGCCAGAATCTCACCCGTCGCCGGGCGCATAGCGACAAGCACGCCTCCCTTTGCGCCGACGGCCTCCACGCCCTTGAGGAGAAGTCGTTCGGCCTCGAACTGGAGCGCTCGGTCCAGAGTGAGAACCAGGGTCCTGCCGTCGGCCGCCGCCTCCACCGAGTACTCGCCGCCTGGGATCGACGCACCCCGCATTCCCATCTCCACTCTCCGCTTGCCGTCGGTGCCGGAGAGGGTGCCGTCGTAGACCAACTCCATGCCGCTGATTCCGATCGAGTCGATGTCCGTGCGACCCAGAACCGAAAGGGCCGAGTCCCCACCGGGTCGGATCCTCTCCCATTCCTCCTGTGCGTAGACGCCGGAGATATTGAGCGCCAGGGTCGCTTCGGCCACCTCCAGATCGACCTGGCGTCCCAGGTAGACGAAGCTCTTGTCGCTGGAGAGGCGACGTTCCAGTACCTCGGGATCGGCTCCCAGGACCTGTGCGAGCGCCTGGGCCGCCCTGACCGGGTCCTCCACCCATAGCGGATTCGCGATCATCGACTGCCCGGGAACCGAGAGGACCAGGTCGACGCCGTTGCGATCCACGATCGCGCCGCGTCCCGCCCTCAACGTGATGTTCTTGATGCGCTGGCTATCTCCTTGTGCCACAAACCGTTCCTGCTCCTGGAGCTGTAGGGAGACGAGGCGCCACCCAAACATCCCGGCCACCGCCACCAGCGTCAACCCGACGAAGATGGCCCTCCTGCGAAACCGGCGACGTGTCTCCCTGTGCCACACAACGGTGGCTGCACCGCGCCCGCGGCCTGTGGGCTCTACCGGCTGGCGACTCATCGGTATGTCCGGGAAAAGGGGTCACCCACCGGTGGCGCGAGGATGGTAGACGGATCACCCGGCACGACCGAAGGCAGGTCGAACCTCTCCTCCGGGAAGACCAGACCGAGTCGGCCACCAGCCACCTCCAGGATGCGACCGGGGCTCTCCAGGCGTGCCACCTCGGCCCGGAGCAACTGCGAGCGGCCCCGCCCATCCTCCAGTCGTCGTTGGAGGTGGTCGAACTCGAGCTGGCCGCTCACCACCACGCTCTGGAAGGCAGCCAAGGCAAGAAGCGTGGCGAAGAATCCGAAGACGGCCAACGCCGCGGCACTCCGGGCAGCCGGACGCACGGCGGCGCGCCCTGTCGTCCCATCATCGATCCAGCGCCCGAGGCCCGGTCGTGAGTGGTGCACTACCGCCGTCATCGGCGTTCCAGGACTCTCAGGCGGGCGCTGGCCGCACGGGGATTGGTTGCGGCCTCGGCATCATCCGGGACCCTCCCGGCCCGACGTGCGAGGACCACCAGCGGCGCCGCACCACATGCGCAGGGGAGCCGGGGCGGACACCTACAACCGCCTGTCGCCGCCAGGTCGAAGCGACGCTTGACGATCCTGTCCTCTCCCGAGTGGTAGGAGAGGACGGCTCCGCGACCACCCGGCACCAGCCGTCTGATGGCTTCGTCCAGAGAGTCGGCGAGCTGTTCCAACTCGCCGTTCACCTCTATGCGGATGGCCTGGAAGGTCCGCTTCGCCGGATGCCCGCCCCTACGCCGAGCCGGCGCCGGAATGGCGTCCCGCACGATCTCGGCCAGGCGGGTCGTGTCGCAAATCGGGCGCTGGGCGACGACTGCCCGGGCGATGCGGCGGGCATGACGTTCATCGGCGTTGTCGCCCAGCAGGCGGGCGAAGGCAACTTCGTCGTAGCCGTTGACCACCCGGTCGGCCGTGAGGGCCTGGCGTCGATCCATCCGCATGTCCAGGGGCCCGGCCTCCCGGTAGCTGAAGCCCCGCTGGGCATGGTCCAACTGGGGAGACGAGACGCCGAGGTCGAAGAGGAAGCCAGCCAGGCCGTCGATGCCCAGCCCGTCCAGGACGCTACCCAGGTCCACGAACGCCGACCGCTCCAGTTGGATCCGATCCCCGAACGCGGCGAGTCGCGAACCCGCAGCGGCCAGGGCATGGTCGTCACGGTCGATGCCAACGATCCGGATGTCCTGACGGGCCTCCAGGATCGCCTCTGCGTGGCCACCACCACCCAGCGTGGCGTCCAGAATGACGCCTCCAGGAGCTTCGCCCAGGACTTTCAGGACCTGGGCAACCATCACGGGTCGGTGGTGGAACCCGACTGGTCCCCCTCCGTGCTCATCAGTTGGATGATCCGACATGGCCCCTCCCGCAGATCCGATGACCGTGGCGTCCAGCGGGCCGCCGGTTCGTCCCTGGACCGTCCCCCAACCGGCTGGCGCACGTCGGGATGTCTCCCCGAATCGGGCTGGATGGCAAGCGGGCGGAGTAGGGGCCTCCCATCCTGTCGACCGGGAGACGGTCCAGGGACGAACCGGTCGTGGACCGGCCGTCGTGGTCATCGGGTGTCGTCGTGGAGGCTTCCTCTCGTTCGGCTTCCCATTGCTCAGATACCCGCACCATCAAGGAAGGCATCTGCCAGCGACTGGTTGAGGCCCTGAGCCACCGCGGCCCACCTCGTGGGATTCCAGATCTCGATCCGGTCGAGGGCACCACAGACCGCGACCTCGTGTTCGAGGGAGGCGTGCTCGCGTAGTCGCTCTGAAATCATCACGCGACCCTGGGCGTCCGGTCGGACCAGTTCGGAGCTGGGGGCCAAGGCGCGGTACGCCTGTGCCTCCACCTCGCCGTTCCGGACCTGCTCCTTCAGACGGGCCGCCATGGCGTCGAAGCTCTCCGGGGTCCAGAGGGCGATGCATCCGGCATACATCGTGAGGTAGGCGTCGCCCGAGAAGTGGCTGCGGAACTTGGCGGGGAGGACGAGGCGTCCCTTCACGTCTAGCGAATGCTCGTGTGTCCCGACGAATGCCATGGCCATCTCCCTCCTTCTCCTTCCCGTCGTGCCCGGTCGTATTCCTGTCGAGGAGGTGGAAGCCATCAGGATCAACTAGTGTCACCCTGATTCCCCACTTCCTCTACATTATTCCCCACTGTACCCCATTATCTCCCACCTAGGCAAGCGATTCCTCCCCACAGGCACCAGGGAACGCCACGAGCCATCGATCGGACCCCAATCCCCGGACTACCCCGGGGCCTCTGCCTACGGCGGAGGCCCTTATCCGGTCAGGGCAGGTGGGCTAGGAACGCCTCCAGCAGCGGTCCGGACCGGACCGACAGCGCCCCGGCACCCGACTCCAGGCACTCACCCGCCTCGTCCACCGGGGTCAGGCCCAGCAATCGGACCATCTCGTGTCCCGACCACCCCAGCAGGGCAGCGCACTGGAAGCGCGCCCCGGAACGATCCCTCCGCTGGCTCACACCCACAGACTTGCGACCGCCCACGAGCACCTCACCCGGGCCGACTCCGGCGAAGCACGCCATGGCTCCCCACCGGCCCGGTTCCATCGGGCCCCGATGGACGACTGCGTCGATCCCCAGGTCAGCCAGCGCCGAGGCCCACACCTCGCCCAGCCACCAAGTCGACCTGGAGACGTCCTCCTGCCAGAGGGCGTCTCCCCGGGGCACCAGGACGTCCACCCACAGCACCCCACCCGGTCGCAGGAGCACCGCTCCTCCGCCGGAGCGCCGGCGGACCACGTCGATTCCGGGGGCCACCTCCACCCCCGTCTGGGAACTGCCCAGCACCAGCGTCGGAGCGTCCACCTCGTTCACGAGGACCAGGCGCCGGGAGATGGGTCCTACTGGTGCGTGCAACTCAGCGACGGTTCCCGTCGGCCTCTCCAGGGTCCAGTTGCCGGTATGGCCTTCCGGCATCGCCGTCAGTTGACCGGCGGGAGGCCTGTCGGGTCCCCCGCCGGAAACCTCCGCGCCCATTCCAGCCAGGTCAACACGTCATCCACCGTCGGCGATGCATCAGGATCCCCGTACTGGGTGATGGCCCTGAAGCGGGCGTAGGCAGGTGCAGGAACCGGAAGGAACGGATGGTGGCGCCACCAGTGGCGGCCAGCCATCCGGAGCACCTGGCGAAGGGCGACGGGCCAGAGGCTGGGGCGCACCAGCACTGCAAATGCCACCCTCGCCATCCACCACCTCACGCTCCCACCGCCAGGCCGGTCAGGCGCTCGGCATGGTGCCACACCGCCGCAGCCCCCACCAGCGCGCCATCGGCACCCAGGCCAGCCGGGACGATCCGGGCTCCTCGGGTGAACTCCAGCCCGCACTCCAGGTCCAGGCGCCGCTGCGCCGCCTCGAAGAAGGGGGTGCCGAAGCCCAGCGCCACCGAACCGGCGACCACGGCCAGCCGAACATCGAGGAGGTTCACCACGGTCGCCACGGCCCTCCCCACCAGGTCACCGGTGCGTCGTCGGACCTCGGGCGACGCCTCGGCTGGAGACGCTCCCGTGAGCCGTTGGATAGCCGGTCCCGAAGCCACCGCCTCCAGGCACCCATGGTTGCCGCAGGCGCACCGCGGGCCATCCGGATCCACCGCCACGTGACCAACGTGGCCGGCATTTCCCGCCGCCCCATCCAGCAGGCGGCCGTCAAGGACCAGACCGCCACCCACGCCGGTCGACACCACCATCGCTAGGAAGTTCCGCTCCCCCACGGCAGCACCGCACCAGTGCTCGCCCAGGGCCAGGGCCTTCGCATCGTTGTCGAGGACCACGGCCGAACCGGTCCGCTCGGCCAGACGGCCCGCCAGGGGGAAGTCCCTCCACTGTCCGATGTTCAGGGGCGAGACCAGTGATCCACCGCCGGACATCGGACCGCCACATCCGACACCGATTCCGGCCACCGGCCCCTCTGCCATCAGGGGCCCGACTAGGCCCATGAGTTCCTCGAACAGGGCGTCGCCGTCAATGCCGATCGTGGCCGCCCTCCGACGGACAAGGATGCAGCCGTCCGCATCCACGAGGCCGGCCTCGAGCTTCGTTCCGCCCACGTCGACGGCCAACACAGGCACCGATCCAACCGCTGTCATACCCACGGAGACCAGGGTTGCGACCGGGCCATCAGGCGGCCGATTCAGGTTCGGCCCTGGTCACCTCGGCGGAAGCGATCGCGCATCTGTTCGCGAACCTTGGCACGGGTTCCCCCAACGGCATCTCGTAGTCCCGTGGCATGCCCGGACCCGACAGCGGCCCTGAGTCCGGTCCGCCCCACCTGTCGGGCGTTTCGCTCGAGTGTCAGTGCAGCGCCGAGCATCACCAGGAAGCCGACGAAGGCCAGCAGGAAGGAGGTCGACAGGGTCGTAACCATCACCAGCACACCGACAACGAATACCGCCACTGCCAGCTTCATGCTTCGCAGCGGCTGCGTGTAGACCGTCGTCTCGCTCACCTCGCGCACGAGGTCCGGATCGGTCTCCGTGAGTAGGTCCTCGATCTCGCTGAGGATTCTTTCCTCGTCCTCGGACAGGGGCACCTAGCCGTTCCTCACCTCGCCGGTCATGCTTCGTCTGACCACAAGCATCGCACAGCGGGTCACGAGCGACAACGCGCCGACCATCGAACCTCATTCATCTGGGCCCCACTGGGCGTCCCCCCGCTCCCTCGGTTGCAGCCCGTCGGCGCCCACCGTGGTCGCCGGACCGATGGATCCGACACCGAACCGCCCACGTATCAACTCCACAGCCCGCTCTGCTTCCCGCCAACCGGGATCGGCGAGGTCCTCGAAGCTGAGTTGGCGAACCGAGGAATCCCGCAGGCCACTCAGGGACACCCCCAGGAGCCTGATGCCGGGCGACGTGTCCACTGCCCCTATCAGGCCCGTGGCGACCTCGAGGATCTCCACCACCAGGTCCGTCGCATCCGGGAGGGTCTGCGACCGCGTGATGGTGGTGAAGTCGGGAAAGCGGACCTTCAGCGTGACCGTGCGACCAGCCACGCCCGCCTCCCTCAGCCTCCGACCCACGGCGTCCACCATCCGGACCAGCTCCCGGCGGACGTCACCGGGCACGGTCAGGTCGCGGGCGAAGGTCTCCTCATGGCCAATCGACCCGACGGACTGTTCCGGGTCGACCCGACGACCGTCCAGGCCCCGGGCCAGACGCCAGAACTGGGTACCGGAGGAGTGGCCGAACGACGACACCAGCGTCGCCTCGGGAACCGTCCGGAGCTCGGCGACCGTCTGGACCCCCAGGCGCTGGAGTCGCTCGAGGGTGCGTGGACCCACGCCCCATATGGCCTCCACAGGCAGCGGATCCAGGAATTCGCGGGCCCCCTCGGCCGGCACCACCAGGACACCGCTCCCGGGCACGGGTTCTCCGGATACGAAGGTCGGCTTTGCCTGAGCGCTGGCCAACTTGGCGAGGAACTTGTTGGCCGCTATCCCGACACTGCATCCCAGGCCCTCCTCCTCCAGGACGCCGCGTCGGATGGCGTCCGCCACCTGGACAGGCGACCCATGCAGCCGACCGGCTCCGGCCACGTCCAGGAACGCCTCGTCCAGGGACAACGGCTCGACCAACGGCGTGTAGCGACGGAATATCGCCATCACGCGGCGGCTTACCTCGCCGTAGTGGCGGTGGTCCCCCGGCAGGAACACGAGGTCCGGGCAGAGGCGCCGGGCCCGCGTGGATGGCATCGCCGAGTGGATGCCGTAGACCCGGGCTTCGTAGGAGGCCGCTGCGACCACCGACCGCTCACCCTCACCACCGACCACCACCGGAAGGCCACGCAGCTCGGGTCGCCTGACCACCTCCACCGACACGAAGAACGCGTCCATGTCCACATGCAGGATCGGAGTCGGTTCGCCCACCTGTCGGGACCGTCAACCGGGGCCGGGTGCCAGACGTTCGACCACCATCCCAGATGGAGAAGCGCCACGGGCCACATACGCGAAGTGCGGCACCCCGGCGCCGGAAGGTGCTGGAAGCGAGGCTGAGAGCCATGCCGTGACCGGCTCGGACACCCATGGCGGGGCCGTGGCCAGGAGTCGGAGAGCCTCCTCGGGGTCCACGAACCGGGCATCTTCCACGATGCCGTCCGGATCCTGGATTGTGATGTCCCCATGCCATCCGTCGGCCAGGTGGACCTCCACGCCCATCAGCATGGAGCGGTCCGGGAAGTCCACCGTCACCCGGTAGACCGCCTCGGACCAGCCCTCCACGTTCAGCCCCGTCTCCTCCTGGACCTCGCGTGATAGGGCCTCCACCGAGACCTCTCCACTATCCACGACCCCACCGGGAGGGGTCCACTCCACCCGACCATCACGTCGACGGTTGGCCACCAACAGGGTGGATCCCCCCTGGGTCAGGAGGCCGCCCACAACCTTCCAGCGTCGACCCGTACCGTCACCCACCGCCGCAGTCTGACACCTCGTGGTGACCGGCCGGTCGAGGACCGGGCCACCGGGTGGGCCGGCGATAGCCTTCGGACGTGGATGATGCCCAGACCCGATCCGTCGACCAGCTCCAGTCGGCGGCTCCGTCGACGACGGCACGGCTGCTGGCGTTGCTGTCAATCCTCGTGGCCGGCACGTGTGGGGGTCTCGTCGGTCACGCCGTCACCAGCCTGCAGTGTGCTGACGGGTGCACCGCTCTCGCCGGATCCATGGGGGTCCTCGGAGCGGTCCTGGCAGCCGGTGGTGTCGGAATCGTTGCTGTCCTCTCGTTGAGGGCCATGTCCGAGTGGCGAACCGGCCACCTCCAGCAGGCTGCCCGGGACGACCATCCGGTCGACTGACATCCACCAGCCACCGTGGCCGACCCCTCCGCACTCCGCGACCTGGCGCTGTCCGCTGCCCGGATCGTCGCTCCGGAACTCCGTCGATGGGCCGGGGCCGTTGAGGTCTCGGAGACGAAGACCACCGTCACCGACCTCGTCACAGATGTCGACCGCTGGTCCGAGGAGTGCATCGTCGAGCACATCCTGGCCGCTCGCCCAAATGACTCGATCCTTGGCGAGGAGGGCACCGGGGTGGACGGGACGTCCGGAGTCCGTTGGCTGGTGGACCCGATCGATGGCACCACCGACTTCGTGTACGGGCATCCGGGCTTCTCCGTGTCCATCGGCGTCGAGGTGGACGGCACGCCGGTCGCCGGGGTCGTGGTAGACCCGCTCCTCGACGACGAGTTCTGTGCGGCGATCGGCCACGGGACGACGCGCAACGGCAGACCGGTCAGGGTGAACCGGGTAGACGACCTCTCGTCGGCCCTGGTTGCCACCGGCTTCGGATACGACCCCGGGCGGCGCCGACGCCAGGCGGAGGCCCTCGTTTCCATCATCGGGCACATCGGCGACATCCGACGCTGTGGCGGAGCTGCCACGGACCTCGCATCCGTGGCATGCGGGCGGGTGGACGCCTACTTCGAGCGTGGACTGAATCCATGGGACTGCGCCGCGGGGGCAGTGCTGGTCACTGAGGCCGGAGGTCGCGTAACCGACCTGGAAGGCCGGCCGACCAACGGTGGAATGGTGGTGGCGGCCCCGGTGGATCTGCACGGTCCGCTCCTGGAGCTGCTCAGGTCAGCCGGAGCCGAGCTGGCCTGATGAGCCCTTTCCCGGCTGGTAGGAGACAGGGGTGCCCTCCATGGGGCAGCATTCACCCATGAGCACGCGCATCCTCACCGTGGAGGACGACCAGCGGATCCGGACCGCCGTGCGCCTCGCCCTCGAAGAGGAGGGCTGGGACGTCGAGGAGACCGCTAGCGGAGAGGAGGCCCTGGAGGCCTTCTCCCGCAAGCCGGCCGACGTCGTCCTAATCGACATCATGCTTCCCGGCATCGACGGATTCGAGGTCTGCCGAAGCATCCGCCGCCTGGGTGACGTGCCGATCGTCATGGTCACGGCGCGCTCGGACAGCCACGACGTGGTGGCTGGGCTGGAGGCCGGCGCCGACGACTACCTACGCAAGCCCTTCGACCCCAAGGAACTCTCAGCGCGTATTCGGGCGCTCCTCCGCAGGATCCGTCCTGACGAGGGGCGACCGGTCCGCATACAGATCGATGGTCTCGAGATCCTTCCCGATGCAGGGGTGGTCTGCTATGCCGGCGAGGACGTCCACCTCACCCGCACCGAGTTCCGGCTGCTCGTTGAGTTGGCCACCCACCCCGACCGGGTACTCAGCCGCGAGGACCTGCTGGAACGTGTCTGGGGCTACGACTACTTCGGCGATGGTCGTCTGGTGGACGTCCACGTGCGACGCCTGCGAATGAAGATCGAGCCCGATGCGGCCAACCCCCGCTTCGTGGTCACGGTGCGCGGCATGGGCTACAAGCTCCAGACCTGATCCGTGGCGGACGTTCCGAAGACCGACGACATCAGCCGTCTGGGGCTGGGAGCACAGATCTCGGTCCTGTTCGCCATCGGTGGACTGCTGGTGTCCGTCCTGCTGGGCGGAACGACCCTCGTGCTCACCCGACGGCAGTTGCTAGAGACCCGCGGCATCGCCGCTGCCGCCATGGCCGTGAGCAACGCAACCCGGCTGTCCAACCAACTCACACCGGAATCCTCCATCGAGGACCTACCCACCATCGTCGACTCCCTGACGAGGATCGGGGGAAGCCAGCGGATCATCAGGGTCGGAGACGACTGGCTCGTTGCCCCCGAGATGGACCGAGCGGACCTGCCGCCGCCGCTGGTGGCACGCCTGGGCCAACGGAAGCCGGGGCAGATGCTGGCGATGGTCCGTGGAGAGCCGCGTTTCGTGGTCGGCATTCCGCTTACGGCCTTCGACGCCGACTACTACGCCATCAGCGATCTCTCCGAGGTGGAGCGGACGCTGGACGACCTCAGCTATGTCCTGCTGGGTACCGGCGCCATCGCCGTGACCCTCGCTGCCCTACTCGGCTCATGGGCCGCAAGTCGGATGCTCCGACCCCTGCGTCGGGTCCGCGAAGCGGCCGAGGCGATCGCCGGCGGGCGACTCGACACACGGCTGGGGGCCCAAGCCGACCCTGATCTGGATCGGCTCTCCGACTCCTTCAACGAGATGGCACGTGCGCTGGAATCGAGGATCCAACGCGATGCGAGGTTCGCCTCCGACGTGAGCCACGAACTCCGCAGCCCGCTCACGACCCTCATGGCCGGGGTGGGGGTTCTGGAGTCCCGAAGGGAGGAGCTCTCGCCGCGGTCGATTATCGCCCTGAACCTGCTGGTCGCCGATCTGGAGCGCTTCAACCGACTGGTGAACGACCTGCTGGAGATATCAGGCTTCGATGCCGGGGTGGCCGCCCTGGACCTGACGGAGGTGGGCATCGCCAGGTTCCTGGAGGTCACGGCCGCCAACGCCGGGGCCGTCGCGCTCCGGATGCCGGACGATGCCCACAGGGTGGTGGTCCAGGCCGACAAGCGCCGCCTCGCCCGGATCATGTCCAACCTGCTGGACAACGCCGGACGCTACGGCGGCGGCGCCACGGCCATCACCCTCGAGATTGACGACACGCTCCGCATCAGCGTCGAGGACGATGGTGCCGGGATTCCGGTCGGGGAGCGCTCGGCGGTCTTCGAGCGGTTCTTCCGCGGCTCGGCGGGAGGGCGCCGAACCGATGACGGGGGTACCGGCCTCGGCCTCAGCCTCGTCGTGGAGGACCTCCGCCTGCACGACGGCAGGGTGTGGGTGGAGGACCGTCCCGACGGCCGACGTGGCGCCCGCTTCGTGCTCCAGCTCCCCCTTCCCGAAGGGGGCGCCTGATGGGCCTCCGCCACCTTTTCGCCGCACTCCTGATGCTCAGCCTCTTCGCTGGCTGCTCCATCCCCATCGATGAGCACGCTAGAGACCTCGTCGCAGAGCTCCCGGACGCCCTCCTGCCCCCGGCATCCACCACTACCGAGGCCCCCGCTGCGACCGAGTCGGTCCAGATCTACATGGCCCGCCTCACCGATGACGACCGGATGCTCCTGGAGGTGGTCGACCGGGAGATCGCCGGCGACGGCTCCATCAACGTGATCCTGGACAAGGTCCTCGCAGGTCCCACCGTCGCCGAACAAGAATCCGAGTTCATATCCCCGTTCGCCGAGGGCTCCGCCGTGATCGGCACGGTCCTCCTGGAGGGGCTGTTGGAGATCCACCTGGACTCCCTGGATGGCTTCCCACAGGACGACAGCGCCGGCAACCGGCTGGCATTCGCAATGCTGGTCTGCACCGCCGTGAACCTCGTAGCCGGTGCCGAGATCGACAGGGTCACCATCCTCCTGGACGGCGCCGACGGCCTGGAGGCCATAAACGTTCCGGTCAGCGACGGTGACCCACCCGAGGAGGGGGCCCCTGTCACCTGTAGGAACTACATCGGCCTCCTGTCCGACGGGCTCACGGATCCAGACGATCCAGAGCGCCCTTCAGGTTCCTGACCGCCTGCCCGATCCGCTGTTCGTTCTCGATCAGGGCGAAGCGCACGTAGCCCTCTCCGCCTGGACCGAACCCCATGCCGGGAGACACTGCCACGTTGGCCGCCCGGACCAGATAGGAGGCGAACTCCACAGATCCCATGTCCAGGTACTGCTCGGGAATGGGTGCCCAGGCGAACATCGTCCCCTTCGGCGGCTGGATGCTCCACCCGATCCTGTTCAGACCCTCACAGAGGGCGTCTCGACGTGCCTGGTAGACGCCGCACACCTCCGTCGGATAGTCGGGGGCTTCGTTCAGAGTCACCGTGGCGGCAATCTGGATCGGCTGGAACGAGCCGTAGTCGAGGTACGACTTCAGCTTGGTGAGGGCCGCCACCACCTTGGTGTTGCCCACCATGAAGGCCATCCGCCAACCTGCCATCGAGTAGCTCTTGGTCATCGAGTAGAGCTCCACCGCCACCTCGTCGGCGCCTGGCACCTGAAGGATCGACGGTGGCCTGTAGCCATCGAACCCGAGGTCGGCGTAGGCGAAGTCGTGGACCAGCACCACGTCGCGCTCCCGGGCGAAAGCCACCACCTCCTCCATGAACGCCAGGTCCACGCAGGCCGTGGTGGGGTTGTGCGGGAACGAGAGGACGATCACCCGTGGCCGTGGCCACGAGTACTCCCATCCCTCCGTCAACATGGCGATGAAGTCGCCGTCGGTGGTGAACGGCATCTCGCGGACCTCCGCCCCGGCGAACAGGGGCGAGTACCGGTGGATCGGATACGAGGGGGATGGGACCAGGGCAGCGTCTCCAGCCTGCAGGAGGACCCACATGAGGTGTGAGAAACCCTCCTTGGCGCCAATCGTGTTGAGTACCTGGGTCTCCGGGTCCAGCACGACACCGAAACGGCGCAGGTAGAGGTCGGCGACCGCCTCGCGCAGCTTCGGGAGCCCGCGACTCGAGGAGTACCGGTGGTTCCGGGGGTTGCGGACGGCCTCACAGAGCTTGTCCACCGCCACGTCAGGCGACGGCAGGTCGGGGTTGCCGAACCCCAGGTCTATAACGTCCTCGCCGGCCCGTCGCGCCTCGATCTTGAGCGTGTCGATGATCGTGAAGACGTAGGGAGGAAGCGAGTTGATGCGCCGAAAATCCATCGCCGGAGCGTAGCCGTGGCCCTGCGCCGCCGAAGTCGGGCCTGTGGCTCGACCCGGTCAGTTACTGGGTGCGCCTACCTCGATCCGGGCCTTCAGGTCGTCTATGGCGGCGTGGACGACCTTGGCCTCCAGGCGGCGCTTCACGAACCCTGGAAGTCCGATGAGGAGGTCCACATCCAGGTCGTATACCACGAGGGCCGCGTCAGCGTCCCCCTCCACCTCCAGGAACTCGTACGCCCCACTCATCCGCCTCAGGAGGTCGCCATCCAGCAGTCGCCATGAGATGCGGAGCGGGTTGGAGCCGTAGTTGTACCTGAGCGTGTAGCTGGTGCTCCGTCCCATTGCAGCCGCACGGAATGCGACGTCGCCGGGTCGACCCATGTCATCGCGAACGAGGACCTCGGCCTCCTTGATGTCGGGCGCCCACTCGGGCAACCGTTCGACGTCGAGGACAGTCTCGTAGCAGCGCTGTGGCGTAGCCCGCACGATGATGCGTTGGCTGGCGTGATCGGTCATGGCCCACCTCCGGAAGGCCGACACTACCGGTCGTGCGGTACCTGGTGGTGGGTGGTCCCCCGCCCACCATCAGGCCGGGAGGTGGATTCCGGTTCCCGCTCAGTCCCGCAGCGTTGCAGTATCGATGCCGATACGGAGCCGGTCTGCCAGCACCTCGTAGGAGAACTCGGCCACGGCCCGCTCCCTGGATCTACGGCCCATCTCCAGGCGGCGGTCCCCGTCGTCCAGGAGATCGCCCAGGGCATCTGCCACACCCTCGACCGCCCTGCTCGGTCCCACCACCAGACCGGTCCGACCATGTTCCACGGCCTCGGCCGCTCCGCCGCTCTCACCGGCCACCTGGGCGACGCCGGAAGCAGCCGCCTCCACAAACACGATGCCGAACCCCTCCTGCTCCAGGCCGCCCCAGCGGGACCGGCACGGCATGGCGAAGACGTCACCTGCCCCGTAGAGGCCGGGTAGGAGCTCATCCGGCAGGCGACCCAGCAGGCGCACGGGCGCACCGGTGGATTCCACCAGGGCCTCAAGTCGGCGGCGATCACGCCCCGAGCCGGCTATCGCCACCACCAGGTCCGGCTGCGATGATCGGAGCCTTGCGGCTGCCCGAACGAGGGTGTCCATGCCCTTTCGCGGCACGAGGCGACTCACGGCGACAACCACCGGGGCATCCACGGGCAGACCCAGGTCGGCCCGCACCGAGGCCCGCTCGCCTGCGTCGAGGGGTCGGAACCGGTCCGTGTCCACGCCGGGCGGCACCACCACGGTGGGCAGTTCCGTGCCTGCTACCCGTGCCGCCTCCCGGGCTGGGTAACCACCCGCACAGATCACCAGCGATGCAGACCGCAGAACCCTGGCGAGTAGGGAGCGGCCCACCGGCAACCGGCCGGGGACCGTCACCTCGGCGCCGTGCAGGACCACCGCGTAGGGGCGATCCAGCCGGGGAGCGACGAGGCCCACCGGAAGGGCCGGGTCCCACACCACCAGTTCCGCAGCCATCCCGTCGGCCAGACGGCCGACCCGGCGAAGGAGGCTCCGAGTGGGAAAGAGCACGGGCTCCCGGGACCGGCTCACGGCGAAGGCCTGGTCGGCGTCGAATGCATCCGCGCCTGCGTACGGGGTCGTGTGGACGGCTACGTCCTCCGACGGAAGTCGCCTCCAGAGCTCCCAGAGGTAGGACTGGATGCCGCCGACCTTCGGTGGGAAGTCGTTGGTCACCAGCAGGTGTCGCCTCATATCCCCACCCTGCCTCGTACCAGGGCCATCTCCTCGACGACCAGAGCGTCCTCATCGCTCTCCAGACCACCCAGGAGGTCATGGCGCCCCAGCTCTACTGCAGCCCATATTGCATGGGACCGCAGGACGGGATCCGGGTCGGCCAGGAACGCTTCGAGTACCCGTACCACCGCCGGGTCACTGCCGTCGGCCGTGTTGCCGAGGGCGACCAGGGCATTGCGTCGGAGGTAGCGCGGGTCGCGCTCCGCTATGTACCAGCGCCCGAACCGCTCCAGCAGGACGGCGTCATCCGCCTCCAGCACGTCGATCGCCTCGACGTCGGCCGCCGGGTCCTCGGTGCCATCGGCGATCACCTCGGAGCGGCCCACCGGGCACACCTCCTGGCAGTCGTCGCAGCCGTAGAGTCGTCCGCCGAGAGCCCTCCGGAACTCACGCGGAATCGACCCCGGCGCCTGGACCAACCAGGCGAGACAACGCCTAGCGTCAACTACGCCCGGCTCGATGATGGCTCCGGTCGGGCAACCGTCAAGACAACGCCTGCATGTACCGCAGCCCTCCTCCACCTGTTCCGATGGAGGCATGTGGGCATCGGTGACAACGGCCCCGAGGACGAACCAGCTGCCCCTCCCCGGCAGGAGGACGTTGGCGTTTCGTCCGTACCATCCGATCCCGGCACGCACCGCAGCCGCCCGGTCCACGAGGGCGTTGTCGTCGGCCACGACACGAGCCGTCCAGCCATCGGACCTGATCCGGGCCGCCAGGCATTCCAGGTGGCCCCGGAGGCTCGCGTAGTGGTCGTGGCGCGCATAGGCCGCTATGCGCAGGCGGCCCGCTCCCACCTCGCCGAGGCGCGGAGCCGGGGTGCGCAGTGCGCCCACAACCAGGGACCTGGCGCCCTCCAGGATCCGCCCCGGGTCGGTCGACCGGGCGGGGTTCCGGAAGGTGAACTGCATACCTCCGTGAAGGCCCTCCGCCCGTCGTCGCTCCAACTCGGCACGCACCTCAGGGAACGGTTCGGCTCCTGCCACCCCCACTGCATCGAGGCCCTCCGACCGCCCAAGGGCGAGGACCTCCGCCTTCAGCCGGTCACCGGTTTCCTCCATTGCCCCATGGTCCCACGGCCGGACCCGAGGTGGTCGATCAGCCGCCCGGCGCAGACCCCTCCGAGTGGCGCAGCGGCGGGACCAGCCCGGCGTCGCCCAGCATCCTCATGGCCCTGAAATCGGCTAGGTGGACCACAACGGCATCGCCGGGCGTGCGCCCACAGATGAAGGTCACCACACAGTCCTCGCAGGTGTCCGTATGGCGTTCGGTACAGGTACCGCAGTCGATTAGAAGTGGTTCGTTTCGCATGTCCACCATCTTTCACGAATGGTGTGACAGTCCGGACTGTGTGCCGGCATGGCTGGATTCCGAGTCCCACCTGCTCAGGTTGGAGCACAGCGATGGAACCCTCGCCGAACCGGTGGCGAGGATCCCCACCTTCAGACCGCCCAGAAAAGGCACCCGCTGATCCGGCGCAGGCGGAGGTGATGGCTAGCGTTGGCCGTGTGAGCCGCCCGATGCGAGCCCTCCCGGGCGTCCTCTGCCTCATCACCCTCGCCGCTGCCTGCAGCGGCTCCCCTCCCATCTCCAGCGGGTCGGCCGACGGCGACGTGCTCCTCGACGCTGACTGCCCGGGCGAAGAGGTCCCCACCGACCTGACCGTCAACTGCCACCGCCTGGAACTGGTGGATGCCTCGCTGTCCGTGGTCGTGATCCGCTCCGCAGAACCGACCGGGGCTCCGGTGCTGCACCTGCACGGCGGGCCCGGCGGACGTGCCGTCCTGGACCGGCACAGGTGGCTGGCCCCCCGCTCAGAGGTGCTGGAAGGCCACGACGTGATCCTCGTCGACCAGCGTGGCGGCGGGGACTCGACGCCGTCGCTGGACTGCCCCGAGCTGGATGCTGGACCGGCGGCCGGACTCGACGACTACCGCTCCTGCCGGCGACGCCTGGACGATGCAGACATCGACCGGAGCCAAACAACCGTGAAGGGGATCGCCGCCGACATGGTCTCTCTACGCCAGGCCCTGGGACTGGAGACCTGGCACCTCCACGGCGTCTCGTTCGGAACCCGGATCGCCCTGGAGCTGGACCTGGACCCCGCGAGCCCGGTCTTCGGCGGGCGCGTCGCCATCGAGCTGGCGCTGGACGACCGCGCGCGGCGGCTGTGGGAGGAGGAGTACGCGCTGATCGCAGCGGTCGCGCACATGCTGCCAGGGAACGTCTCCCGCGGCGACTACCTCGCTGTCCGGTCGCAGGTCGAGTCGCGCCTCTTCGCTGTCTACACCAGGAGCCACGGCCGCCGGAAGAAGCGCGAGCTGCTCATCCCAATCGCCGACCTCCTGGACCACGAGGCGGAAG
>ENA-OSET01000956-OSET01000956.1-sediment-metagenome-genome-assembly--contig:-NODE-956-length-31206-cov-92.640914_pt1 | contig 31206 bp, 28 predicted proteins | sample MGYA00237882_ERZ534229 | MGnify/ENA primary metagenome ERZ534229 (study PRJEB26408, sample SAMN06266212) | sediment metagenome | isolation source: Hudson Canyon methane seep mesocosm | place... | reverse complement strand
GACATTCCTTTTAGTGCCAATACTGAATATTTCAATAGCATCCCAGTTGAGCAGCAGCCTCAATTCCCTGGTGATACCACTATTGAACAAAAAGTACGTTCATATATTCGCTGGAATGCGATGATGATGGTATTACGGGCAAATAGAGAAACAAATGTGGGTGGGCATATTGCCAGTTTTGCTTCTGCTGCTACTTTATATGATGTAGGGCAAAATCACTTTTGGCATGGTAATTCTGAAGAAAGAAACGGTGATTTGATTTTTACCCAAGGGCATTCTGCACCAGGTATGTATTCTCGTGCTTTTCTGCAAGGTAGATTAACTGAAGAGCAACTTGATAAGTTTCGTCAAGAAGTTAAAGGAGGGGGTTTACCTTCTTATCCTCATCCTTGGTTATTACCTGATTTCTGGCAATTCCCTACGGTATCTATGGGCTTAGGTCCTATTATGGCGATCTACCAAGCGCGATTTATGCGTTATATACAAGGTCGTGGCTTCTCAGATACTTCTGAACGTAAAGTTTGGGCCTTTTTAGGTGATGGTGAGACTGATGAGCCAGAATCTTTAGGTGCTATTGGTATGGCAGGTAGAGAGAAATTAGATAACCTGATTTTTGTTGTTAACTGTAATCTGCAACGCTTAGATGGACCTGTGCGTGGTAACGGTAAAATCATTCAGGAATTAGAAGGTGAATTTCGTGGAGCAGGCTGGAATGTTATTAAAGTGGTCTGGGGGCATTTATGGGACGCATTATTAGCACGTGATAAAGAAGGTTTGTTAGCTAAGCGCATGATGGAATGTGTGGATGGTGATTATCAAACCTTTAAATCTAAAGACGGTGCCTATGTTAGAGAGTTTTTCTTTAATACACCTGAATTACAAGAAATGGTTCGGGATTACTCTGATGAAGATATCTGGGGCTTGAACCGTGGCGGTCATGATCCTGCAAAAGTATTTGCTGCTTATAATAAAGCGGTCAACCATAAAGGTCAGCCAACCGTTATTTTAGCCAAAACCATTAAAGGTTATGGTATGGGCTCTTCTGGTGAAGCACAAAATACTTCGCATCAACAGAAAAAAATGAGCCTTGAGTCATTACGCCGATTTAAAGAAAAATACTCTTTACCTGTTTCAGACAGTGAATTAGAAAATTTACCGTATTTAAAATTTGAAGAAGGTTCCGCTGAACTAAACTACATGCTGGAAAGACGTCAGCAATTAGGCGGTTTTATTCCTGCTAGACGTACTCAAACAACGCCATTAGATGTTCCTGCATTAGCTGACTTTAAGCCTTTGTTAGCAGGAAGTGGTACAAGCCAAAGTTCAACAACTATGGCTTTTGTACGGATGCTAGGCATTATCATTAAAGATAAAAATGTCGGTAAACGTGTGGTGCCAATTGTCCCTGATGAATCTCGTACTTTCGGTATGGAAGGTATGTTCCGTCAACTAGGTATTTGGTCTCAAGTAGGTCAGTTGTATACACCGCAAGATGCGGAACAATTGATGTATTACAAAGAAGATAAGCACGGTCAAGTTCTACAAGAAGGGATTAATGAAGCGGGTGGTATGAGTGATTGGATTGCAGCGGGTACTGCATATTCGACTCATGGTGTACCGATGATACCTTTCTATATCTTCTATTCCATGTTTGGATTTCAGCGTGTTGCCGATCTTATTTGGGCGGCAGCTGATCAGTGTACTCGTGGTTTCTTGCTAGGAGCAACAGCAGGTAGAACAACGCTAAATGGCGAAGGACTACAGCATGAAGATGGACATAGCCAAGTATTCGCGGCAACTGTACCAAACTGTGTATCTTATGATCCTACCTATGCTTATGAAGTAGCTGTCATTATTCAAGACGGCATGAAACGGATGTATGCTGAACAGGAAAATGTTTTTTATTACATCACTGTGATGAATGAAAATTATGAGCAACCGGCATTACCAGCGGGAACAGAAGAAGACATCTTAAAAGGGATGTACTTATTCCAAGAGGGCGCTAAAAGTAAGAACCCTCGCGTGCAATTGATCGGTTCAGGTACTATTTTCCGTGAAGCGGTTGCAGCCGCTGAATTATTGAAAAATGATTGGAAAGTTGAAGCTGACTTGTGGAGTTGTCCAAGTTTTAATGAGTTGGGTAGAGATATTCAATCTTGTGAGCGTTGGAATAGATTGCACCCGACTGAAGAACCTAAACAATCACATGTTTCACGTTGTTTAGCTGATACGAAAGGCCCTGTTATCGCAAGTACAGATTATGTTCGTGCTTTTGCAGAACAAATTAGAAGTGATGTTTCTGCGCCTTATACAGTATTAGGTGCTGATGGTTTTGGCCGATCTGATACACGTGAAAACTTACGAAGCTTCTTTGAAGTGAATCGTTACCACATTGTTATTGCTGCACTGAAAAGTTTAGCGGACAACGGCGAATTTGATTTGGCTAAAGTAGATGTGGCAATTGCAAAATACGATATTAATCCAGATATATCAGCACCTTGGTTGGTTTAAAATATGAGCGAATTGATTGAAATAAAAATACCTGATTTAGGTGGCGCTGACGAAGTTGAAATCGTCGAGATTCTTGTTCAAACAGGTGATGCTGTAGAGCAAGAGCAAACGTTAGCAGTGATGGAAAGTGATAAGGCAACAATGGATTTGCCTGCTAATATGGCTGGAACTATTCAGGATATTATCATTAAAGTTGGCGATAAAGTTTCTCAAGGAACTTTAGTTGCAATGCTAAGGCCTAGTGCTGCAGACTCAAGTGCGACCGAAGCCGTTGCTGAGGAAAAACCAGCAGAACAAGCTGTTAAAGTTGAAGCGCCTAAAGCAGAACCAGTAAAACAACAGCCTGCAGCAACTAAAGCTATTGCTGTTTCAGAACCTGTTGCAAGTATTGGAAAAGCACATGCAACACCGAGTGTTCGTATGTTTGCAAGAGAGCTAGGTGTCGATTTAGCAAAAATATCACAAGGTACGGGTCGTAAAGGACGTATCTTAAAAGAAGATGTGCAAGCTTTTGTTAAGAAAGTTATGACAGAAGGCGTTGCACAAAGTGGTGGTGTAGGTATTTCACCTATTCCAGAAGTTGATTTTTCTCAGTTTGGTGAAACTGAAGTTAAACCATTAGGTAAAATCAAGCGCTTAACAGGCGACCATATGGTTAGAGTTTGTTTAAACTTACCTATGGTGACTCAGCATGATGAAGCCGATATTACTGAAATGGAAGATTTCAGAAAAGCACATAATGGGAGTAAGCCAGAATATAAACTGACAGGTTTAGTTTTTATTATTAAAGCTTTAACTGCAGCACTTAAACAGTTTCCACAGTTTAATAGTTCGCTTTCAGCTGATGGCCAATCACTTATTTATAAGAAATACACTAATGTCGGTATTGCTGTTGAAACACCGAATGGTCTTGTTGTTCCTGTTATTCGTGATGCAGAACAAAAGAGTTTAAATGAGTTATCTGCTGCGCTGATTGATTTAAGTGGTAAAGCCAGAGACGGTAAGTTACCGCCAGCAGCAATGCAAGGTGGTAGCATGTCTATCTCTAGTTTGGGTGGTATTGGTGGGACTGCGTTTACACCTATTGTTAATGCGCCTGAAGTAGCTATTTTAGGTGTTAGTCGTGCAAAAATGCAGCCTGTCTGGAATGGTAAAGAGTTTGTACCTCGGTTAATGTTACCACTAGATTTAACTTACGATCATCGAGTAATTGATGGTGCGGAAGCAGCTAGGTTTTTAGTCGCTATTACCCAGTCCTTGGGTGATATTCGTCGTTTATTATTATAAGAAGGGATTAATCTGATGTCAGATATGCATACAGAAGTTTTAATTTTAGGTGGCGGCCCAGGTGGATATACAGCAGCTTTTCGTGCAGCAGACTTAGGCAAGCAAGTCACTTTGGTAGAGCGTTACCCAGTGATCGGTGGGGTCTGTCTTAATGTGGGATGTATTCCTTCAAAAGCTTTATTGCATCTAGCTCATATTATTCATGAGGCAGAGGCTGCTGAAAGTCATGGTCTTAGCTTTGGTAAACCAAAGATTGATTTAGATAAAGTTAGAGGCTGGAAAGAAAGTGTTTCTAAAGCATTGAATACGGGTTTGGCTGGCTTGGCTAAACAACGAAATATTAAAATTGTACAAGGCCTGGGTACTTTTGAATCGGCCAGTTCAATGTTAGTTGAAGGAAATGACGGCAAGCAGGTCATTACTTTTGATGATGTCATTATTGCTGCCGGCTCACAAGCAACGCAGATTCCTGTGTTTCCAAATGATGATCCGCGCTTATGGGATTCTACTGATGCTCTTGAACTAAAAGAGATTCCTAAGAAACTGCTAATTGTCGGTGGCGGTATTATTGGTTTAGAAATGGCAACAGTTTATGATGCCTTGGGTTCAGAAATCAGTGTTGTTGAATTGATGGATCAAATTATTCCTGGTTGTGATTCTGATTTGGTTAGACCATTACATAAACGGATTAAAAAACAATACAAAAACATTTGGTTAGAAACTAAAGTTGAAGGTATTAAAGCTCTAAAGTCTGGATTAAAGGTGAGTTTTTCTGGAGATAAAGCGCCTGAATCAGAAACTTTTGATGCAGTTTTAATTGCGGTGGGTCGTAGGCCAAACGGTTTTAAAGTCGGAGCAGATAAGGCTGGAATTGAAGTGGATGATATGGGGTTTATTCAGGTCAATGAGCAACAGAAAACCAATGTAGAGCATATTTATGCTATTGGTGATATCGTTGGTAATCCTATGTTAGCGCATAAAGCCTCACATGAAGGTAAAGTGGCGGCAGAAGTTATTTCAGGTGAGAAATCAGCTTTTGATGCATTAACTATTCCGGCTGTAGCTTTCACCGACCCAGAAATAACATGGATGGGATTAACCGAAAACGAAGCTAAGAAACAGGGGATTGAATATGATAAAGGTACCTTCCCTTGGGCTGCCAGTGGTCGTTCATTAAGTTTAGGTAGAAATGAAGGTTTGACTAAAATTATCTGTGAAAAAGAAACAGGCCGAGTGCTTGGTGCAGGTATGGTTGGACCCAATGCAGGCGAGTTAATTTCTGAAGCTGTGCTAGCGCTTGAAATGGGGGCTGATGCAGAAGATATCGGTTTAACTGTTCATGCTCATCCTTCTTTATCAGAAACTTTTGCTTTTGCAGCTGAAGTGGTTACTGGGTCTATTACAGATCTGTATATTAAAAAAAGATAAGTATTCAACAGATGTAGTCTGAGTTAGCTTATTGCTTAAAGTAAGATAGGCTAACTCAATATCAAACACTAGTAGAGGGTAATTATGTCAGTCAATGACCAAGAATTTAAAAATGCACTTAAATTATGGGCAAGTGGAGTAACGGTGGTTACTGCACAAACTGAAAGTTTAGGTCTAAAAGGTATGACTGCAACGTCATTTAGTAGTGTTTCAATGGATCCTCCCCAGGTTTTAGTTTGTATTAATAAATCAGCGGATACAGGTGATGCTGTTTTAGAAGGCAAGACTTTTGCGATAAATATTCTTAAAGCTGAACAGCAAGAAATATCCAATCAATTTGCTGGTGGAGCAAGCCAAGAAGAACGTTTTGCTAATGTTAAATGGCATAAGGGTGAAACAGGATCTCCAGTCATTGATGATGCTTTGGCTTCTATTGAATGTACTGTTGTTGATCAAGTGCTAGCTGGTACACATTGGGTGGTTATTGGCGAAGTTCAGAATGTTGAATGTCGTTCTGGTGAACCATTAATGTATTACAATTCAGCTTATCGAGAGCTAAAGTAGATAAAGTTTTTTAAATTTGAAGGTTTCTTTTACTGATGATTAAAATACTAAAGCATACATTATTAGTTATATTGTTTTTTTATTCTTGCATAATATTTGCTGACGAAGAAACTAAAGTTGTTTTACATTTGAATGATAGTTTCAAGTTAAATCATTTAAAGAATAGTGTGAAAAACATTAGAGCTGAACTTGGGGATGATGTAAAAATAAAAATCATTGTTAATGGTAAAGTTGTTCAGGGTTTGCTGAAAAATAATGAACCTAACACTAAAATTGTGAATTTTATTTTGAAAAAAAATGTAGATATAGGTCTTTGTCATAACGCACTAAGAAATAACAGTGTAAGTGGTGATATGTTAATTGAAGGTCTAGAAATTTTACCAACCGATGGTAATGTAACTCTTATTAATCTTCAAAAACAAGGTTATATATACATTAAGCTTTAAGGTGGTCTTAAATGCTAGCACTTTATTCTAGCAATTATTCCGCATTTTAACTAAAGATTAATAACTGTTATCTTGGTATCTTTTGCCAACTTTTATCCACAAACCCGTGGATAGGTTGGTATTGAGTTTTATAAGACATTTTTGCACAGTCCTTAACCCAAAAGCCTAGATATACATACTCAAGAGCAAGTTCATTCGCATGTTGAATTTGCCATAATACGGCATAAGTACCCAAGCTATATTTTGCAAACTTAGGTTCAAAAAAGGTATATACAGCAGATAAAGCATCGTCTAATAAATCAACGATTGCAAGGCCTGCTAATTCATCCTCAATAGAGAACTCCACAAATAAAGTGGTACACCAGCTACTACTTAGAAAATTTATATAATCATCTTCGCTTGAATCAGCCATGCCTCCATCAGCGTGTTTGTGCTTTTGGTAACGCATGTACATATCATAATGATTCTGTTCAAATTTCGCCGGTTTGATAATAACAGTCGTTTTCTTGTTTTTTTTAATGCAACGATTTTGGCTTTTAGTTGGGGTGAATTGCTTGGCAGTGAGGCGGGTAGCGATGCAAGATGAGCAATTAGGGCAGTGTGGAGCATAAACTTCATTACCACTACGTCTGAACCCTTGGTCAATCAGTTGGCTATAAATGGTTGTTGTTAAAGAAAAAGAGGGATGAACAAAAGCTGATTGGGAATTTTTTTTATCTAAATAACTACAAGGCGACTGGTCTGTTAGGAATAAAGGGATAGATATCACGAGATATTATTTCCAGGCTGAGGTGGAGGGAGGTAAAGGACAATACTGGGCTAAAAGCTGAGAGAAATCTTCTCGATTGATTTCTTCTGCACCTAAGCTACTTAAATGATTTGAATGTACTTGGCAGTCAATTAGTTGATACCCCCATTCCGATAAATTTTCAACTAAGCAACAAAAAGCAACTTTAGAGGCATCAGTTTTTTTATGAAACATTGATTCTCCAAAGAAAACCTGGCCGATAGCAATGCCATATAAGCCGCCAACAAGTTCTCCATCAAACCAAGCTTCAAAAGAATGAGCGACGCCTTGCTGAAAAAGTTCAGTATAAGCTATATACATCTCTTCAGTAATCCATGTGCCAGATTCCTGACTGCGAGGAGCTGCGCAATATTGCATGACTTGAGGGAAAGCTTGGTCAGATGTCAGGATAAAAAGTTCTTTGCGAATGGTTTTTCTAAGACTACGAGATACAATTAGTTGATCTGGAAATAGTACAAGGCGAGGGTTGGGAGACCACCATAAAATAGGTTCACCAGGGTTGAACCAAGGGAAAATACCTTGTTGGTAAGCTCTTATTATTCTTTGGGGTGATAGGCAACCACCTGCTGCTAATAAACCGTCAGGTTCTGATAACGCTGACTCAATTTCAGGGAAATCTTCATCAGGGTTTAGTGGATCAAGTATGGGTAATTGCATAGTAAAGCGATATGAGTCACACAAGACACAGAGAAAACCCTAGTACTAGGGTTTTCTCTGTGTCTTGTGTGAGAAAATTCTATTTATGCTTCCTGCTCATCAAGGAATTTCTCAGCATCCAGAGCTGCCATGCAGCCAGCACCAGCAGATGTGATCGCTTGTTTATAATGAGAATCCATCACATCACCAGCTGCAAATACACCTTCAATACTGGTTGCTGTAGCATTGCCCTCAATACCGCTATGAACTTTAATATAGCCATGTTCCATATCTAACTGACCATCAAAAATATCTGTGTTGGGTTTGTGACCAATGGCAATAAATACACCATGCACATCAATTTCTTCGGTTGAATCATCTTTAGTACTTTTAATGCGCATGCCAGTAACGCCCATGTCATCACCTAAGACTTCATCTAAGGTATTATCCCATTTGATTACTACGTTGCCATTTTTAGATTTTTCAATCAGTTTATCGGCTAAAATCTTTTCAGAGCGGAATTTATCACGGCGATGAATAACTGTCACTTCAGAGGCAATGTTAGACAGGTATAGGGCTTCTTCTACTGCAGTATTGCCACCGCCAATAACGGCAACTGGTTTATTACGATAGAAAAAACCATCACAAGTAGCACAAGCTGAAACGCCTTTACCTTTAAATGCTTCTTCAGATTCCATTCCCAAATACATTGCAGAGGCACCTGTTGCGATAATTAAAGCATCACAAGTATAACTGGCAGAGTCGCCTGTTAAGGTAAAAGGGCGGGAAGATAAGTCTGCTGTATGGATATGATCAAAAATGATTTCAGTATCAAAACGCTCAGCATGTAAACGCATGCGTTCCATTAGGTCTGGTCCTTGTAACCCTTCTACATCACCAGGCCAGTTATCAACTTCTGTTGTCGTCGTTAATTGGCCACCTTGTTGCATGCCCGTAATCATTACTGGGTTTAGGTTTGCTCTGGCAGCATAAACTGCTGCTGTATAGCCAGCAGGACCTGAACCAAGAATTAAAAGCTTGCAGTGTTTTGTGTCACTCATTAACAGATCTCCATGGTGGATTAATTATTTGTGCAATTATACTGTAATGACAATATTATTTAAGCTTTAGTTGTTAGTGTTAAATAAGATAGAATCAACTTATTAATTTCCTACAATCATTGAATTTTACCTATGAGTGTTCCTGAAATATTTTTTGACAAAAAAATTTTAATAGTTGACGATGCTAACTCTATTCGAATGTTGGCGCGCTCGATTCTGCTAGATGTCGGTTTTAAATCTGTCAGTCAGGCAAAAAACGGTCAGGATGCTTTAAATATTTTAAAACGGGTGCCGATTGATGTCGTTATCTGTGACTGGAATATGCCTTTGATGGATGGTTTAGAGCTATTTAAAATAATGCACGCTGATTCTGAACTTAAGCAAATAGCTTTTATTATGCTAACCTCATCTTCTGAAACAGTAAAGGTAAAAGCAGCTATTAGTGCTGGTATAAGTGACTATATTTTAAAACCGTTTAATGCTGATACACTTGTTAAGCATCTTGTAGAATCATTACAAAAACAAATTCCTGAAAGCCTGTAGAAGTGTTCGGTTGTAACTTCTCAATGATTTTAATTAGTTCCTGAACGCCCATCATAAGACCTTTGATTTAATTCATTAAAACTACATACACCCTTGTTCAAGGGTCTGAAAGCTGATTATTGATAGATAATATTTTTGCTTGAACAATTCATGTAAAAGATTGCAACATTGTTCTATAATTATGTTTTATCAGAAGTTTGTTAGAAGTAGATATTATGTCAGCAGTTATAGAAGAGAAGACAGTCAAAGGTTTGCGAGAAGTTGCATTTCTAGGTTTTTTTACCGTAGCCTTATTTTTTTTAATTTCACTTGTTACTTTTAGTAACGAGGATGCGGGTTGGACTCATAGTGGTTCAATGTCGATTATTAATAATGCCTGTGGTGTTGTTGGTGCCTGGTTTTCTGATTTTGTGTTAAGCATTTTCGGGTTAATGGCTTATTTATTTCCAACTATGATTTTGTGGCATGGCTATTTAGTTTATTCACAGGAAAGTAAGCAGAATAGTAAGCTTATTATTGCAATAAGGTGGTCTGGGTTTATTGCAACTGTCATAGCTGGTAGTGCAATTTTTTATTTACATGTTTTAAGGTTGCGAGTTGAATTGCCTGGCAGTACGGGGGGGATTTTAGGGCAAGAAGTAGGCGAGGTATTATTGCTCGTTTTAGGTAATTCAGGTGCAACTTTATTATTGTTAGCTATTTTTTTAGCGGGAATTACTCTTTTTACAGGATTATCTTGGATTGCATTATTAGATTTTGTTGGTAAATACTCTTTGTTGATGGCTAATAAGGTATATCAAAAATGTTTGGTTTTATTTGGATCATATAAAGACCAGCGAGTTAGAACACAGCAAATAAAAAGTGAGAAACCTGCTAAAAAAGAAAAAAAGAAATCTAAAGTTAAAATTGCACCTTTAATGAATGCTTTTAAACAAAGTGATAGAGAAGCCAAGGAAAGCCAGGTCGATATTTTTGAAGAGAAATTTGACTCTAAATCATATAAAGGCGTTATTCCTCCTTTGGTGTTACTTGATAAGCGAGTTTCTAAAGTTAAAGGTTACAGTGATAGTGATTTAGAAGAAATGTCACGTAAAGTAGAAGATGTCTTACAAGACTTTAATGTAGTGGTTGAAGTAGTTGCTGTTCACCCTGGCCCTGTTATTACACGATTTGAATTAAAATTAGCGGCAGGGTTAAAAGTAAGTAGAGTAAGTGGATTATCAAAAGACATTGCGCGTGGCTTATCTGTTACAAGTGTACGGATAGTTGAGGTTATTCAAGGTAAAGCAGTTATTGGTTTGGAAATCCCAAATAAAGAACGGGAAATGGTGTCTTTACGTGACCTTATCGCAGCACGTAGTTTTGAAAAGTCCAAATCAAAACTGACCTTTGCTATGGGTAAGGATATAGCCGGTATTCCTGTCGTTGCAGATTTAGGAAAAATGCCTCATGCCTTAGTAGCAGGAACCACAGGTTCTGGTAAGTCGGTTGCGATTAATACCATGATTCTGAGTTTGCTTTATAAAGCAACACCAGAAGAAGTAAGATTAATTATGATCGATCCAAAAATGTTGGAGCTTTCAGTTTATGAAGGTATTCCTCATCTTTTGACCCCTGTTGTTACCGATATGAAAGATGCCCAAAATGCATTACGCTGGGCAGTTGCAGAAATGGAAAGACGTTATAAGTTGATGTCTAAAGTAGGTGTGAGAAATTTAGCGGGATTTAATCAGTTAATTGCTGATGCTGAGAAAAAAGGTGAGCCTATTCGTGATCCCTTATTTCAGTTAACGGAGCCTTTGGAAGAAGGTGAAGAGTTTCCGACTTTAACAAAACTACCAAGTATTGTTATTGTTATTGATGAGTTAGCCGATATGATGATGATTGTTGGCAAAAAAGTAGAAGAATTGATTGCTCGATTAGCACAAAAGGCGAGGGCGGCAGGGATACATTTGGTATTAGCAACCCAAAGACCTTCTGTTGATGTTTTGACCGGGCTTATTAAAGCGAATGTGCCAACGCGTATCTCATTTCAGGTTTCATCTCGTATTGATTCGAGAACCATTTTGGATCAAGGGGGGGCTGAGGCATTATTAGGAAATGGTGATATGTTGTTTTTACCGTCTGGTACAAGTATTCCAATTCGAGCACATGGCGCTTTTGTTGATGATCATGAAGTACATAAAGTGGTTGAGTTTCTTAAACAGACAGCCCCAGCAAATTATCTTGAGGAAATCACTCAAGAACGTGCAGATACAGGTGAGTTTGTGTCGGAGGGTGGGGCAGACTCAGAAATGGATGCTTTGTATGATGAAGCTGTGATGTTTGTAACTGAATCACGTAAAGCGTCTATTTCTAGTGTGCAAAGGCGATTCAAAGTTGGCTATAATCGAGCGGCTAGAATGATTGAGGATATGGAGGCTGCTGGTGTGGTAAGTGGCCCAGAAGGCAATGGTTCTAGGCAAGTTTTGGCGCCAGCAGCTCCTAAGGATTAAATGATGACTCCCACAATAATAGTTGTCCTGTGTTTTTTATTAGTCTCTGTGTTGTCAGGCTGGTTTTTTAGTCAATCAAAAGATGTGGAAAAGCCCGTTAAAGCAATGTTGTTTGTATTGTATTTTTGGGTGAGTTTTTTCGTTGAATTAGTGATCTTTGCGGGACTTTATCATTTTGGATTTTTGAGGGATTATTTTTAAACTTAGTCTAGTTTTTTTCTACAATAGTAGAAGCTAGGGTCGCCTGATATAGACTAAAGTAAGTGCTGTAATCAGTTAATTCGGTTAAAGTAAATAGCTCATCTGGTGCACGTTTTAATTTGCTACCATTAGCTAATTTACAGGGTGATTGAAACAGAAGTTGGTGGGAATTTAAATTTTGGATATAAATAAGTTCGGGTGATGTGGTTTGTGTTGAAACTATTCCCGCAATTTTTTCAATAAGGATATGAACTGTTTTAGATGAGTTAGTGATTTTTACTTGTCTAATAATACCAAATGTATTTGTTAAGTTTGGGTGACAAAGCATAGCAACCTCGCCAATATTACATTCTAAATAGCTTGTTTCCGCAATTATGTATTTTTCATTACTTACTTGAAGTGTTTTTACTGGTTTGGCTTTAGATAAAAACTCTTTATAGCTGGATGAATAAGCAATTTTTGGTGAAAAATTTAGATTGTCATGTTGAGTATCCATAGTTTGAATACTCATGTCTCCGGTAGTTTTTTTTGGTGCTGTCTCGGTGCTTAGTTGTTCAATTTTTTGTAAGGTGCTGACTTTTGTAAGGTGCTCAGTAATATTATTAAAGCCAGTCAGTAGGTGTGAAATTATAGGAGGCGATGGGATAGGTTTGTTAATGATTGATTTATACCCAGACAAATGGATGAGCAAAATTGATAAGATATCGTTGTCTAGGTTGCAAATAAAATGAGTTGATTGAATAGAGGTAAGGACATCTTTTGTATCAATTGTTGTGTTGAGTTGCTGATGCTTTATCGTATGGTTAATTGTAGAAGGGGTGTTGTTGCTACTATTATTATCAGAATCCCAGTAAAAAACATTGCTTGAAGGTGTATTGACATTATTTAAAAGCAGTTTATCTGCCAAAGTATTAGCTATTAAGAACAGTTCTTTTATTTGCGAGGAAGAATACTTGTAAGGCGTGAATAGATGAAAGAGTATATTACGTTTTAAAACAGCTTCGATCGACAATTGATCTTTAAAGTCTAGAATTTTATGATCTATTGCTTGTTGGGTTGTCTTGCTTGATAGGGCTAAATTATAAACACGCGCAGTTTCTTTCCATAATGAAGATGATGGTGTTTCATGAATAATTGAAGCTAATCTTTGTGCATGACCAATAAATTGTAAAGCCATATATAAGTCATGGCTTTGTTCTCCAGTATTTGAAAATGCAAGGCCAGTGTTTCTTAATAACTGAATACAAAGTTTAACGACCTTAATGGGGTATTTTTTTGATTGGGGGTCGATCAAGAAGCTTGATTCAATGGTATTGCAGGTTGAAAGTATTGTTGGTGTTAATTGTATCAGTGCTTTTAATACATCATTTGTATCCGCTTTATATGATCGTAAGATTTTTGCAGCATTATTTAATTCAATAGCTATTTTTACACTATTGAGTCTTTCTAATGAGTTTAGCCAGATAGCAATCTCAGCAGGCAATAATTTGAAAGCAAGTTTAGATTTTGTCATACGAATACATAATGATTAACTAAATGAATAGAGGTGCACTCTAAGTGTAGCCGTTTTTCTAAAAAATTTTAAGCAATGATTATTTTATTGGCTGCACCCGCTTGCTCTCTTACAAGTTTTGGAACTAAATAACCGGGTAGAACAGTTTTTATTTGGTTCATTAAATCTATTCCATCAGCTTGACTCACCTCAAAGTGAGCAGTACCTACCGCCTTATCAAGTAAGTGTAAATAATAAGGCATGATCTGAAAGGTGAAAAGTTTTTCATGTAAAGCGCAAAGTTGATCTGCTGAGTCATTAATATCCTTTAATAACACCGATTGATTGAGTAAGGTGATGTTGGCATTTTTTAGATGCTCACAAGCAAGCTTTACCTGATGATTTAATTCATTAGCATGATTGGAGTGGACAACAAGGATTAAATCTTTTTTTATGCTAGATAGTGCATCACATAATTCAGCTGTAATTCTAGAGGGTAAAACGATGGGGATGCGACTATGGATTCTAATTCTTTTTATATGTGGAATCGATTCTAGTTTACGAATAAACCCCATTAACTTTTGATCACTTAATAATAAGGGGTCACCACCACTTAAAATAACTTCTGAAATGTCTTCATGTGATTCTATATAGTTAATAGCCCTAAGGTGTTTTTTTGTGCTGAGTTGATAGTCATCGTAAGGGAAGTTTCTTCGAAAACAATATCGACAATTAATAGCACAGCTTCCAGTGGTGATTATAAGTACTCTGCCATGGTATTTATGAATGATACCTGTTTCAGCAATTGACTCAATATCTCCAACGGGATCGAAAGTAAAGCCAGGTGTATCCAGGTTCTCACTTTTAATAGGTAAAATTTGTTTAAGAAGAGGGTCGTTTATATTGTTTGATTCCATTCTATCGACAAAACCACGAGGCACGCGTAATGGAAAATTGGAGTTTTCTACAATAAGTTTTTTACTCGATTGAGTAATATTTAGATACTCACATATTTCATTAATATTGTTAAAGCCGTCAGCAAGTTCTTGTTGCCAGGTCAGTGTCTTTTGAAGCAAGTTTCTTCCTATAGCGTGATGGTCTTGTTTCTATCGGTGGATAGCTCTATTATAATAGGATAAATCACTAATTTGTTTACTTGAGGAAAAAATGGCTAGATATAGTACGAATGAATTTAAAGCAGGTCTTAAAATCATGTTGGATCAAGACCCCTGCGCAATCATTGAGAATGAGTTTATCAAGCCAGGTAAAGGGCAAGCTTTTAGCAGAGTAAAAATTAGAAATTTAAAAAATGGACGTGTAATAGAGCGTACTTTTAAATCAGGGGAATCAGTGGAAGGCGCTGATGTTATGGATATTGACGTACAATATTTATACAATGATGGTGAGTTTTGGCATTTTATGGAACCAGAGTCTTTTGACCAATATCAAGCTGATAGTAATGCAGTTGCTGATGTTGTTAAATGGTTAAAAGAACAAGATATTTGTACTATGACTTTATGGAATGATTCACCGCTATCTGTTGCTCCACCTAATTTTGTTGAATTGGCTGTTGCTGAAACTGATCCTGGGCTAAAAGGTGATACTTCTGGTGGCGGTGGTAAACCTGCAACAATGGAATCGGGTGCGGTAGTTAGAGTGCCATTATTTATTCAGATTGGTGAAATGATTAGAATTGATACGCGTACAGGAGAGTATGTTTCACGAGTAAAAGACTAGTGCCTGAAACTTGGAAACCAACTGCTGATATACAGCTATTGCGTTTAAGGGCGCAGCTGTTAACAACAATAAGAGCTTTTTTTGCTGAAAAATTAGTACTTGAGGTGGAAACCCCGTTGTTGTGTTCAGCAACAGGAACGGATCCTCAGTTAGACTTTTTTGCCAGTTTTTATCATTGTGAACCTGAAAATAAAGAAATGTTTTTACAAACATCTCCAGAGTTTGCAATGAAACGGTTGTTAGCTGCGGGAAGTGGTTCTATTTATCAGGTCTGTAAAGCATTTAGAAATGCAGAAATTGGGCGATTCCATAATCCTGAATTTTCTATTCTCGAATGGTATCGGGTTGGTTTTACACTTGATCAGTTAATGGATGAAGTGGCTGAGTTAGTCGCTAAGGTTAAGGGTAGGCCGCTTGGGCGGGTAAATAAAATAAGTTACAAAGAGGTTTTTGAGCAAGTTACAGGTTTGAACCCTCTCGTTTTTAGTCAAAAAACTTATGCTGAATATGCAATAAAGAACGAAATAAAGGATGCTATTTTACTCTGTGGAGATGATCATTCCATGTGGCTGGATTTTATTTTTAGTTATAAAGTCCAACCTAGTTTAGAAAACCAAAAGCTTTGTATGGTTTATGGCTATCCTGCGATTCAATCATCTTTAGCAAGGATAAATAACAGTAACCCTTTGGTTTCAGATAGATTCGAAGTGTTTATCGACGGTATTGAAATTGGAAATGGATTTTTTGAGTTGTCAGATGCTGTTGAACAAGAGCAACGATTTGATCTTGAAAATCAAGACAGGCAAAGGAAAGGCTTGCGTGTTATTGAAAAGGATGAAAAGTTTCTTGCTGCATTGCGTTCGGGTTTACCCGACTGTAGCGGGGTTGCTATCGGCTTAGATAGGTTGTTAATGAGCATAAGTAAAACGAAATCATTAGATGATGTTATCGCATTCCCTTTTGAAAGAGCATGATATAATTGTATGATAATTAACGTGATTAGTAGACTGGTAATCTTGTGACAAAAAAAGTATTTCACTCCTTGTTATTGACGGCAATAATGGCTTCGCAAACTGCAACGGCTGAGGATCAATTTCTAGTTGAAAATATTGAAGTTAATGGCTTGCAAAGAATTTCAGCAGGAACTGTTTATAACTATCTTCCCGTTAATGTTGGTGAAAGTTTCGTTTTATCACAAGCTGGATCTGCAATTAGAGCTTTATTTAAAACTGGTTTTTTTAAAGATATTTCTTTAGAAAAAGAAGGTTCAACATTGGTTGTTAATGTTGTTGAACGGCCTTCTATTGCAAAAATTATTTTTGATGGTAATAAAGATTTAAGTTCAGATGATTTAACTTCTGCACTTCAAAAGATTGGCTTGGCCGAAGGTAAAGTCTTTAATCGTCAAATATTAGATAAAGTTGAACAAGAATTAAGAAGACAATATTTTAGTCACGGTAAATATGGGCTAAAAATTGATACTAAGGTGGCAAAGCTAACGCGTAACCGTGTTGGTATCAATATTAATATTTCAGAAGGGCGTGTCGCAACGATTAAGCAAATTAATGTCGTTGGAAACAATATCTATGATAATGAAGAGTTACTGAAAGCGTTTGAATTATCCACTTCTAATTGGTTATCTTTTTATACTAAAGATGATCAATACTCAAAACAAAAATTATCAGCTGATTTAGAGAGGTTACGGTCTTATTATTTAGATAGAGGCTATATTAATTTCTCAATTGATTCTACTCAAGTAGCAATAACACCTAATAAAAAAGAAATTTATGTCACTGTTAATGTAAAAGAAGGTGATTTATTTACTTTAGATAAAGTAAAAGTGTCAGGTAACTTGGTTGTTGACCCTAGTGAAATTATTAACTTGGTTCAAGTAGGGCCAGGTGAAGTATTTTCACGGAAAAATGCCTCTGCTACTTCGAAAGCAATTTCTGATCGTTTGGGGGAGGAAGGCTATGTATTCGCCAATGTTAATATGGCTCCCAATATTAATAATGAGACTAAAACAGTTGAAATGACTTTTTTTGTTGATCCCGGTAAGCGAGTGTATGTAAACCGGATTAATATGAGTGGTAATACTAAAACGCGAGATGAGGTTTTAAGGCGTGAACTGAGGCAAATGGAGTCTAGTTGGGCTTCGACTAAGAAAATTGAAAGATCAAAAGTAAGATTGCAACGATTAGGTTATTTTGAAGAGGTTAATGTTGAAACACCACCTGTAGTGGGGACGTCTGATCAAATAGATGTAAATTATTCAGTGGTTGAAAAATCTTCTGGTAATTTGATGGCTGGGGTTGGTTTTTCGCAAACTCAAGGTATTGTGTTTAATGCTAATGTTTCACAAGATAATGTTTTTGGATCAGGCAAAAGAGTCAATTTAGCGTTTAATAACAGTGAAGTTTCAACACGATATAGTTTTGGTTATTTTGACCCTTACTTTACTTTAGATGGTGTTAGTTTAGGTTATGACTTAGGTTATAGCGCAACAGATGCAGAAGAAGCGAATATATCAAACTATTCAACTGATGTGATTAACAGCAGTTTTAATTTTGGGCTACCATTAAATGAAAATGATAGATTACGATTTAATATAGATCTAAAACATACAAAGCTATCAACCTCTGATTTTTCTTCAGATGAAATTCAGGACTTTGTAATTGAAAATGGTGATAAATATTTAACTCTTGCAACCTCTGTTGGCTGGACGCATGATACTTTAAATAGAGCTGTTTTTCCTGATCGTGGTCAGCAACAACGGTTGTCAGCATTCATAACTGTGCCAGGAAGTGACTTAACCTATTATAAAATTGGTTATAAACATCAAAGGTATTTTCCCTTAGCAAGAGACCTAACGCTTAGGTTGCTAGGTGAACTTGCTTATGGCGATGGCTATGGAGATACTACAAGCTTGCCATTTTTTGAACATTACTATGCCGGGGGGGTAAAGTCTGTTCGGGGTTATGATGATAATACCTTAGGTCCAAGAGATTCAGATGATGACCCTTTTGGTGGTTCAGTTAAAATAGTTGCTAAGGCAGAATTGTTTTTTCCAATTCCTTTTGTAGAAGATGTTAAATCAATTCGTATTGGGTCTTTTGTTGATGCGGGGGCTGTAAGTGATACATTTAGTTCTAGGGATATGAGGTATTCAGTAGGCCTTTCTGGTGAATGGCTTTCACCTTTTGGGGCATTATCGGTCAGTTTTGCATTACCTTTAAATGCAGGTGAAGATGATGAAGAACAAAGCTTTCAGTTTTCATTTGGCTCAGGGTTCTAATGGTTTTTTTAATACTGAACGAATTGCTATTTGATTTGTCCTTAATTTGACCTATAATTTATTAATTCTAGGGTTGTAAAAGATTTACTCACAACGGTTTTAATTTATATACCGTTTAAATAATGTCGTTAAAGATGGAATTATCAATGAAAAATAGAATTTCTTTATTTGTAATACTTTTGTTTGTTGCTAACGTAAGTTATGCAGAGTTAAAAGTAGGTGTGGTTAATGTAGCTAAAGTTCTTCAAGGTTCACCTCAAGCGAAGAAAGCACAAAACCGCATGGAAAAAGAATTTTCTCCTAGAAAAAAGCACTTAGAATCAAGAGTGAAGGAAATTATCAAACTTGAAGAAAAGTTGACTAGAGATGCTTCTGTTATGGGAGAGTCTGAAAGACGTAAACTTGAAAAAGATATCTTTGATAAGAAAAGAGAAGCAAAAAGAGCTCAACAAGAGTTTAAAGAAGACGTTAGCATGTGGAATAATGAAGAGATGGGTAAAATTCAGCGTGGCGTACTTGATGCAATTAAAGCACTTGCAAAAGATGAAAGTTTTGACTTAGTGTTAATGGATGGCGTTCAGAATGGCGTTGTTTATTATGCTAACAAAGTTGATGTTACTGATAAAGTTCAGAAAAAATTAGCTGCTTTATCTGATTAAATTATTACAGAGTAGAATAAATGTCTGGACAGTTAGATATATTACAAATTCAAGAGTTATTACCACATAGATATCCTTTTTTGTTAGTTGATAAAGTTATTGAATGTGAACCTAAAGAACGTTTATTAGCATGCAAAAACGTTACTTTTAATGAACCATTTTTCCAAGGACATTTCCCTAAAAATCCTGTTTTTCCTGGTGTATTAATGCTTGAGGCATTGGCTCAAACTACAGCTTTATTAACGTCTCAATCAGATGACCAGTATGGTCCAGGATCAATTTATTATTTGGCAGGTATTGATAATGCCAGGTTTAAAAAACAAGTAGGGCCGGGTGATCAATTAATGCTAGAGGCAGTGGTTATTAAAGCTAGACGTAATATCTGGACATTTGATTGTCGTGCAGAAGTTGACGGGCAATTAGCAGCCAGTGCTAAAATTATGTGTGCAGCAGTGGCAGGTTAACTTGATAGATTCAAAAGCAGTCGTTGATGATAAAGCAGAGATAGCCGATAACGTAACTATTGGCCCATTCTCTGTTATAGGGCCTGAAGTTAAAATTGATTCAGGAACTATTATTGGCCCTCATGTTGTGATTAACGGTGCAACAACTATTGGTCAGGATAACCATATCTATCAATTTTCTTCGATAGGCGAATGTCCACAAGATAAAAAATATGCTGATGAAGAAACTCAGTTAGAAATTGGCGATAGGAATGTTATTCGTGAGTTTACGACTATTCATAGAGGAACATTACAAGATCGTGGTTTAACTCTGATTGGTAATGATAACCTATTGATGGCTTATACTCATGTTGCTCATGACTGTATTATTGGTGATGATGTGATTATGGCAAATGGAGCTTCAATAGCAGGTCATGTTCATCTGGGAGATCATGCTATTTTAGGTGGTTTTACCTTAGTGCATCAATTTACTCAGATTGGCGCTTTTAGTTTTTCTGCTATGGGCAGTGCTATTACTAAAGATATTCCTCCTTTTGTTATGGTAGGTGGAAGGCCAACAGCTCCACATGGTATTAATTCTGTTGGAATGGAACGTAATGGAATTTCACCTGATGTGGTTAGGCAGATTAGAAAAGCTTATAAAATTTTATATAAGAATAATTTACGCTTAGAAGATGCTATTGAAGAAATGGAAGACTTAGCGGGGGATAGTAAGGAACTTTCAGATATGGTTAGTTTTTTACGTAATGTTACTCGAGGTATCTTGCGATAAAATGCAGCTTATTGCAGGAATTGATGAAGTAGGGCGGGGCTGTATTGTCGGGGCTGTGATTGCTGCGGTAGTTATTTTAGACCCAGACAAACCAATTGAAGGTCTAACTGATTCTAAGAAATTAACAGATAAAAAAAGACAGCACTTTGCTGGCTTAATTAAGGAAAATGCAAAAGCTTGGGCCATTGGTCGTGCTGAAGCTAGCGAAATTGATCAAATAAATATCTTGCAAGCAACTTTGCTGGCAATGAGCCGAGCTTATTCTCAACTGACTATTACCCCTGATTGGGTACAGGTGGATGGTACGTTTTATCCTGATATCCCTTGCAAAGGGGAAACCATCGTTAAAGGTGATTTAAAAGTCGCTGAAATATCCGCCGCATCTATTTTAGCTAAAGTCGCCAGAGATAATGAAATGAATACTCTAGACTTGCTATATCCAGGTTATGACTTTTCAAAACACAAAGGTTACCCTACAAAATTTCACTTAGAAAAACTACAAAGCCTTGGTGTGACAGAACAGCATCGAAAATCATTTTCACCTGTTAAAAAACGTTTAGCTTTAAGTACAGATTTAGTCTAAGTTGGTGCTTAGTTCTTTGTTGTAATTCTTAAATGGGAATTTTCCCATATCCCTTTAGCCGCTACTTTTAATACCTCTCATGAAACCAGAGTTTGTCCATTTACGCGTTCATTCTGAATTTTCTTTAGTAGATGGTATTGTCAAAATTAAGCCTCTAGTCAAGCGCTTGGTAGACTTTAATATGCCAGCAATTGCTATTACAGAGCAATCTAATCTATTTTCACTGGTTAAGTTTTATAGAGCCACTGAAGCACAAGGTATCAAAGCAATTTTTGGTGCAGATGTTTATATTTTTAACCCAGAAGAACCTACTAAACCCTCCCGGCTTACTTTATTAGCAAGCAATCAACAAGGTTACGTTACTTTAACGGAATTGATTTCTATTGCTTATCAAGAAGGTCAACATCTTGATGTTCCAATGATTAAACTGCAATGGCTAGAAGAAAATAATCAAGGATTGATTGCGCTATCAGGTGCAATGGAAGGTGATGTTGGTAGGGCCTTAGTGACAGAAAAATTAGAAGATGCTGAAAAATGGGCCTCATATTGGTCATCAATATTTCCAAATAGTTTTTATCTTGAAATACAGCGAGTAGGTAAAGTTGATGAAGAAAACTATATCAAAATGGCTGTTGATCTTGCTTTAAAGCTTGACCTGCCAGTAGTTGCTACAAATTATGTTTGTTTTTTAGATAAAGAAAATTTTGATTCACATGAGGTGAGGGTCTGTATTAATCAGGGAAGAGTTCTTGATGATTCTCGACGTCCAAAAGATTATACCCCTGAACAATACCTTCGAAGTTCTGAGGAAATGATTGAGTTATTTTCAGATATTCCTGAAGCAATTGAAAATACAGTAGAAATAGCAAAACGATGTAATGTTGAGTTAACTTTAGGTGAAAATTATTTACCTGATTACCCTGTTCCTGAAGGGATGACTTTAGATGATTTTTTTGCTGAAGAATCTCGCAAAGGTTTGGAAGAAAGGCTAAAAGAATACCCTGCATTTGGTAATGGCACTGATGAAGAAAATAGAAAAGTTTATTTAGACAGGTTGCAATTTGAATTAGACGTGATTGTTCAAATGGGTTTTCCTGGTTACTTTATGATTGTTGCGGACTTTATTATTTGGGCTAAAGAAAATGAAATTCCCGTTGGGCCTGGTCGTGGTTCTGGTGCAGGATCTTTAGTTGCTTATGTGCTTAAAATCACTGATTTAGACCCTATCGAATTTGATTTGTTATTCGAGCGTTTTTTAAATCCAGAGCGGGTTTCTATGCCCGATTTTGATATTGATTTCTGTATGGATCGCAGAGATGAAGTGATTGATTATGTTTCACGGCATTATGGGCGAGACAAGGTCTCGCAAATTATTACCTATGGATCGATGGCAGCAAAAGCGGTAATTCGCGATGTGGGTCGTGTGATGGCATTTGCTTATGGCTTTGTCGATGGTTTGTCAAAACTAGTACCCTTTGAAATAGGAATGACATTACCAAGAGCCTTAGAAGAAAGCCCAGAATTAAAAGAGCGTTATGAGAATGAGGATGATGTAAAAACCTTAATTGATATGGCCTTGTCATTAGAGGGAACCTCTAGAAATGCAGGTAAACATGCTGGAGGAGTTGTTATCTCTCCAACAAAGCTGACAGATTTCTCAGCACTGTATTGTGATCAAGAAGGGAATAATTTAGTTACTCAATTTGATAAGGATGATGTTGAAGCTGTTGGCTTAGTCAAATTTGATTTCTTAGGTTTACGAACGCTAACAATTATTGATTGGGCATTGCAAACGGTTAATGCAAAGAAAAAGTTGCTTGGTGAAGACAGTGTTGATATCAGTAAAATTCCACGTAATGATCAAACAACTTACGATGAAATTTTCTTAAAGTGTCAGACCACAGCCGTTTTCCAGCTAGAATCTAGGGGAATGAAAGAATTAATTCGTAAGCTAAAGCCTGATTGTTTTAACGATATTATTGCCTTGGTGGCTTTGTTTAGACCGGGTCCTTTAGAGTCTGGCATGGTTGATGACTATATTAATGTAAAACATGGTGCCAAAGCTGAATATGCCCATGACTTATTAGTCCCCATTTTAAGTCCAACTAATGGGGTTATTTTGTATCAGGAACAAGTGATGCAAATTGCTCGAGAACTAGCGGGATATACCTTAGGTGGCGCGGATATGTTACGGCGAGCCATGGGTAAGAAAAAGCCAGAAGAAATGGCTAAGCAGCGGACGATTTTCACCGAAGGCTCGATCAATAATAATATTGATGAATCAATAGCAACTTATGTTTTTGATTTAATGGAGAAGTTTGCTGGGTATGGGTTTAACAAGTCACATTCAGCAGCCTATGCTTTAGTTGCTTATCAAACAGCATGGCTTAAAAGGCATTATCCAGCAGCTTTTATGGCTGCTGTTATGTCTGCGGATATGGATAATACTGATAAAGTTGTAATTCTTATCGAAGAATGTCGAGAGATGGAATTAACTCTACTTCCCCCAGATATTAATATCTCTCAATATCGCTTTACTGAAAATGATCAGGGTGAGATTGTTTATGGAATTGGAGCGATAAAAGGTGTTGGTGAAGCCGCGATAGTTGATTTACTAGAAGAAAGGTCTGAAAATGGCCCTTTTATAGGCCTTTATGATTTATGTAAACGTGTGCAATTACGTAAGGTTAATCGCCGAGTAATAGAGGCGCTAATCAAAGGTGGTGCTTTTGATAGCATTAATGATAATCGGGCATCTCATTTAGCTGAATTAACCACTGCTTTAAAAGTTGCAGAACAGCATGGAAAGATGAGCCAAACAGGCCAGAATGATATGTTTGGTTTAGCGGTTCAAGTAGATAAAGGTGATGATTCAGAGGCTTATTCTACAGATGTTGAAGCGTGGACAGAAAAGGAAAAATTAGAAGCAGAGAAAATAACCTTAGGTTTGTATTTAACCGGTCATCCTATTGAACAATATGAAGCCGAATTAAAGCATATTAGACATGCCAGTATTGGAACGCTTATTGCCGATGCAGAACGATCAAAATCAAAAATGGAAGGGCGTGTTGCTGGTTTAGTGGTAGAAATGCGAACCAGACAAACTAAAAAAGGGACAATGATGGGGTTTGCAACTTTTGATGATAGAACAGGAAGAATTGAAGTTGCCGCTTTTAGTAAAACCTATGAGATCTACCGAGACGTTCTTTCTAAAGATGCGTTGTTGGTTGCAGAAGGCCCTTTAAGTATTGATGATTTCTCAGGTGGGCTAAGAATGACGGCTGATAAACTTTATACCTTTGAACAGGCTAGAGAACTTTTTTCTCGAGGGATTGTACTTTATTGGAATGTTAATGAAAGCGAGTTAGATACAAAGGCATTTGTAGAGGGTTTAAAGCAAACATTAGAGCCATTTGTTGGAGGGAGCTGTCCAATACAAATACAATTTTCAAATAAGGCAAAAGCTACTATTCAGTTAGGAGACGGATGGAGAGTGCATCCAACAGATGAGTTGATTCTAAGGCTGAACAAACTTTTCCTAGCAAATAATGTTGAAGTTAGATATCGCTAATAAAGACTAAAAATTAAGATGAAAATGTTCTTAAGGTTTCATTAATCTTGTCTTTGGCATCATGCAAAATACTTAATGAGTTTTCAGGAGAAAGCGTTATAGACTTTAATTTACTGGCTGAGGGAATGGATGTAATGGCAGGTAAGTGAGCAGATTTTTGTCCAATTCTACTGTGTAATCTAGATAAAATAACAATATCGGCGTAAGTAATATGGTCTTCTCCATGATAGTGCCAGTCTTCTGATATTAATGGAATTTTGATGAAATCTTCAGCAAAGTCCCACTTTTCAAGGATGGTACTCCCAACAACACCTTTTACAACAGGGATAGCTTGTTTTATTTCTTCTTCGTTATAGTAATCAGCAGGTAATTTTTCTACAAAGTTTAAGAAAGGGATAGTGCCAATATCAGCAATTAAACCCGCTAATAAAGCTTCTTCAGGATTGATTTGTTTATCAGCAGATGCAAGTATAAAACATAAACTAGAAAGATAAATACTTCTTTTCCATTGTTGATCAAGATGTTTATTTATTAGTGGAGATTTGCTAGAAAAGATGTTTTTTATACTTAGGCTAATGACTAAATTACGAGTCGCATTTAACCCTATTCTTTGAACTGCTTCAAAACAACTTTTAGCCGGGTGTAGGCAAACATACAGTGGGCAGTTGGCTACTTCAATTAATTTTGCAGAAATAACAGGGTCAAGTTGAATGATTTTAACCGCTTCCTCGGTGCCAATTTCATTTTGCATTGCTTTTCGTAATTGAATGGCAATACTTGGTAAAGAAGGTACTTCAAGTTCATCATCAATAAATTGCTGTGAAAAAGTTTGTAATAAGCGATTGCCTGATAAATGGTTAGGAATCTCTAATTTAGTTGGGTTAGGCTTGCTTGAATTAATAGCCATAACCTTTTGAGATACACGTAATATATTAATCTCAGTTTTTGCTATGGCCGTTGTTGTGTGCTTTAGGCCACTTGATAATGGAAACTTGGCTTTGGTTTCAGTAGCATTAACATCAAATGTCTTTCCATTTTCATCAGATAAAGATACAGACCCTTTTAAAAGAAATATTGCGGTTTTAGAAGGTTCATTAATTTTAAAAAGGATATGACCTTTAGGTAAAACTTCAGGTTTGTGTTCTAAGGCAAATGATTCAAGCTTATCATCACTTAGGTTTCTAATAGGAATTAATTGATTTAATGCTTCAAGGGTTAAGGAATCACTTGAGTAAATGATATCCGTATTTGTTTTTTTCCCTTTAAAGAATGAGCTCATTAAAGCCATTGCTGTACCTTGATAATAAAAACTGCTGATTAATAGTGATTTAAAATTAAAAAGCTCAAATAATAATGAAAATTAATTCATTATGCCAGAACCTAAATACTAGTTAGGATTATAGCAGACAGAGGGTTATCTGAATACATTCCCTGATTTTAGATGATTTTCCATTTGTAAGGAGTTTTTGATAGTTAAATTTTACTATGTGAAAATTTTATAAATAAGAGAAGAAACGGAATCTAGTAATTCTGTTTCTATGCTTTTACTTTTAGGGTGTTGATAGTCGTTAAAATGTTCAAAATCAGGAATATTACTTGAAGCTTTTTGTTTCGGTTTTGTTTTTTCTTTTTCTTTTGTGTTGAGCAGTTCCCCTCCCGCTTTTTTCCATTCCATTAAATGTGTTATTTCTCCACTATCAACCCAGACACCATGTTTGGGGCATTGATCAACAATAACTCCACTTCTATGACCAAAATTAGCTCTTTTCATATAGGCTCTGCAAACAGGGCATTTAATATATTTAACTTTTTTATGGGATGCATAACGATCTTTATTAATATTTTTTATCAGTGCTAAATTAATATTAGATACATTTGAGACAGAATTTTCGAGTAGAGTATCAATTTCACCTAAGTCAAAAAACAAACCAAAACAGCCCTTGCAACGTTCAATAAGAAGCGGGCCATTAACATCTAATTTTATTGTTTGTAAGTTGGTTTCGCAATGAGGGCAAATACGCTCAGAATGCTTGGTTTGAATGTGAAAATTATGCTTACTATGAAGATCAACATCATTACGTACATTGCAATAGCTACAACGGTTAATATTTGCCAGTAAGGGGGCTGAACAACTTTTACATCTAGCCATTTTACATTTGATCCAAAATTTCTTGTTTTTTGTCTTTGTATTCTTGCTCAGTAATTAACTCAGCTTCAAACATGCTTTTTAATTGTTTAAGTTTTGCCATCAAATCAGTGGGAGTTGCTTGGGCTTGAGGAGGTGGAGTACTTTGCTCTGTCATTGTTTGAGCCATATTTTGCCCTAAACCAATTCCTGCTCCCATTCCCATCCCAATACCAGCGCCACCACCCTCATTTCTAGCTGCTTCACGAAGTGCTTCTAATTGTTGTATTTTTGCATAATCAAGGCCAACAGCTTTAGCTGCCTGTGCTTCAGCTGTTAAATCAGCAATTCGGTTAATGCGTTTTAAGGTATCTTCATCAAAGTCAGTCCCTTCAACTCTAAAGTCAGTAATATCAAATCCAAGCTTACGAAAAGCCATGGAAAGCTTAATTGAAATACCTTGAGCAATTTCCTCTCGGTTACTATCAATTTCCGCATAGCTGTATTGGCTTTCAGCAAGATAATCACTAATAGGGTGGATAATACGTGCTGACATCACTGATCTAAAATCATCAATATAGAAATCAGTCTGACTTCCAACTACATTAACAAAGAAATTTTTTGGATCGTATATACGGTAGCTATAATTACCATAAGCTCTTAAGCCAACAGGAAATTTATATTTTGGGTCATCATATTTTATAGGTGAAGATGTTCCCCACTTTTGGTCAAGTATTTTACTTTTTTTGTAGAAATAAATGCCTACTTTATGTTCACTTTCAAAAAACTGCATAAATTTCTTGATAGTTGTCCAAAAAGGAATGTTGGCTGTTTTTAGGTTGATTAAACCTTCATCCTCAATAATAGCTTGAACTTTTCCTTCATAGACAAAAATACATCCTTGGCCTGGGCCAACAATGAGTTTTGAAGCATTTTTTATTTCATCGCCATTTTCTGTCCATTGAGACATTAAAACGTCAGCTGAAGGATTTTCCCATTCAATAACCGAACGAAGTTGTCTTTTTATACCATCAAATAGAGCCATATTATCCCTCAGTTAAAATAGATGTTGTATCATTAGAGTATAGTAAAAAATGGAGAAATGTTGTGATTAGGTCGTTTAAAAATATAAAACCTGTTATTGGAAATAATGTTTTTATTGATGAGAGTGCTGTAGTCATTGGTAATGTAAAGCTGGGAAACGATGTGTCAGTTTGGCCAACAACTGTTATTAGGGGGGATGTAGAAAGTATTGAAATTGGGGATGGAACCAATGTGCAAGATGGAACTGTTTTACATGTTTCACATGCAGGTGATTATTCTTCAGAAGGGCACCCCTTAAAAATAGGGAAAGGAGTAACTATTGGTCATCGAGCTGTAGTACACGCATGTACAGTGGGCAATTATTGCTTAGTTGGGATTGGAGCAATTATTATGGATGATGCTGTTCTTGAGGATTATGTAATGTTAGGTGCAGGTGCTTTAGTTCCACCAGGGAAAAAACTGGAAAGTGGTTATTTGTACGTAGGGGCTCCTGCTAAACAAGCGCGCCCTTTAAAGGAAGAGGAGAAAAGGTTTTTGGAGTATTCGTGTAAACATTATATTCAATTAAAGGATGAATATTTAGAACAATGTTAGTCTGTGAATAAAAGTCGACTTAATGGCGTCCCCGGACGGAGTCGAACCGCCAATCTATCCCTTAGGAGCCCAATTAGAGCTTCAAACACCACAGAATCCTCATACCTATAACCAAATATTAATAAGAACTTCAGAGGTATTATAATGCCTAGTGTGTAAAAATTGTGTAAACAACTTCGCATTATCAGCTCGTATTTTTATGTATCACTATCAAAGTGGTTACGATGCTTGATATGTTAGGTGCTAAGCATTACTAATATCACCGTTTTATATTTAGAAGGTAGTACCCTAGTAGAAGCTAATCTAAACTTGTTTTAGCATCATTAACAGTAGATGTAAGGCCTGCTGTTAAGTGATGCCCGCATAACAGCATTTCATCTATTACTGACCTATATCACGGTTTAGGTTGCTAGCAGCGGCCTTGGTATGGTTATAGCGTATCAACGGTTAAAGCACGGTCAAACCATTAACCTCTCTATTAGCAATATCACCGTCTGGCACTGCTAAACCAATATCACTGTTAATTACTCTTTAAACCATATCACCATTACAGCACCACTTTATATACCCAGCCTGTTGCTACTATCAAACAATTCCTACGGTTAGAAACTGTTGCAACAGTGCTGCGCGTGATGATTCGAGCTTTAGAATCGAAAGCAGGTGTTGCTCGTCATGTGGTGAATGACAACCAAAAGTGGAAAATATAAAATTATTTTCAGTTAGGTGCTTGAATCTAAGGGTAGCGCCCCTATTACGGAAGTGTAGATAGTATATTGCAAACAATAAGAAAATGGTGTTTTTCACGATAGGAGCGCAAAAAAAAGGTAGCGCCCTCTTATCTGTATGTATAAGCGCTTATGCTGAGGAAACTTATGACTGAACTGGGGGGGGTATAAAGCAGATAAAGTATCACCGTTTAACGTGTTACTAATGATATACGGTTATACACTTAATAAATGTATCTCCACCAGGTATAGTGCTTATAACTTAATAAAAAAGAGGGTGCTGATGAAAGAAACAATACAAGAAAAAAAGGCTAAACGAGCACGAGAGTATGCTGATTCAGTAGATGCTAAAAAAATCACACGTGCCGAAATAAAAAGACTAAGGGCTGAGTTAGATGAGCTAAGAAAAGTGGATGTGACTGTATCAAGCATGAGGGATACAAAATCATTTCCAATCAGAATGTCACCTGAGATTCGTAACGCATTTGCAGATATTGCGACTGAGCAGCAAATAACGCAAGCTGAATTGGTGACACATTTTGTACATTTGTATGATGCTTGTGATGAAGATAGAGCTATTTTATGGAAGAAGTTATTTGCAACTAGAGAGCAGGTTCTAGATGTTGGGTTTCTAGGCATACAAGAGCTTGAAGTTTTGTTAGAAAAAAAGAAAAAGGAACAGGTTGATAAAGAAAAAAAACGAACAGAGCGAGTTGAAGCAATGAAGGGGGTTGCGGGCGACTAATAGGAAATAACTCTAAAGGACTAACGAAAGAGGAACAAGGACGTTTCTAATGGTGAGTCGTTTCTAAAAGATTAGGAACGGTATTAACGGGTAATTATGCCCAAATTTTGGAACAAGGCTAAGAAAATTGACTATTTTATTCGAAGAACTGAATGAACGTATAACAGATGCTGGCGCATCTATGGTAAATGATGAGCTTGCATGTATTGTAAGGGGTATTGAAGAAATGAGAAAGAGTACTTATTTCGTTGCTGAGTCAGGGTGTGACAGCTACTTAAGTGATAATGTGCAGGGTAATCATTTCGAAACTGTTGCATATCATGTATCCCTGGCTTTTGAAGGCAGTCTAGATGAGCGTATCGCAGATTTGGATGAAAGTAAGAAATGTAAAAGTGCGTTAACGGATTATGCTTATGATGTGTATAGAAGCACTGTAGATTTTTTCGACGAAATGGCTTGCGTAGCATACAAAGGAGTCGTTATAACTGATTACGACTACGAAGCACGAACTATTACATTAAAAGTTTAGCGCTGTTCATAAGAGCAGTATCAACAGGCAGGCATGCCTTTCCAGGGAGAAAATATGAAAAATGCCACGGCACGTGTCTATATGGCACAAAAACTAGCGGAAGCATACGAAAACGATAAATTAATCGTGGATGCTTTTATGATGCGAATGTCGAGCTTACTGATGAGCATGGTGATTTACCACCTAAAATTCAAAACCTCGGCCAAAACATCACAATAAATAAATATGACAACCTTAACAGCAACAACAGATGTTTTAATTGGGCTTGGTAGTAATCTAGACAACCCACAACAGCAAGTCACCAAAGCAATAGAAGCAATTAAGAATGTTAATGGCATCAGCCTTCAGAAAGCTTCATCGATCTATGAAAGCTCACCACAAGGGCCTAAAGATCAAGAGAACTTTTGCAACGCAGTCATTTTAGTAAGGACCTATCTACCTCCTGAGGCCTTACTTTTAAACCTACAAGGCATTGAAAATGACTTTGGAAGAATCAAAACACGTCATTGGGGTGAACGAGTAATTGATTTAGATATCCTATATTATGGCCAGTCTACAATAGATATACAAACACCCGACTTACACATCCCCCACTTACAAGCGCTTACGCGAGATTTCGTCATTATACCGGTATTAGAAATCACACCAGATTGGCGCTTACCTGATGGTTCGCCTCTGAAAGACTATCAAGAAACCTGTTTCAATCACCAACTAACGAAAATAAATGCTTAAGCAAACAGCTATTCGTTACACTTGTTTACTATTTTACAAATCGCTATTCTTAGCCCTTTATATACCTCCCTTTAAATAAGGAACTCATAATGAGCATTACCACTTTAAGTTTGAAAAAATTAAAAGAACAAGGGCAAAAGTTCTCTTGTGTAACCGCTT
>ENA-OSET01000952-OSET01000952.1-sediment-metagenome-genome-assembly--contig:-NODE-952-length-31260-cov-4.401822_pt1 | contig 31260 bp, 32 predicted proteins | sample MGYA00237882_ERZ534229 | MGnify/ENA primary metagenome ERZ534229 (study PRJEB26408, sample SAMN06266212) | sediment metagenome | isolation source: Hudson Canyon methane seep mesocosm | place: USA:Hudson... | reverse complement strand
GAGCCGGTCGTATTCGGGATGATCCTTTTCGAGCACTTCGGCCGTCGCTTCAACACAATCTCGGTTGAGTTGATACTCGACTTTAGGATTCGCCTGCAGGTTCAGGAGCCACGCTGGCGGCTTCGGATCGCCAGCCTTTGAAGCGACAACGACCTTGCTGCCGTTGTCGTTAAGATAGATCAGCGCGTTCGTACGTGTCAGGCCGCTCTTACGTCCGGTTGTACGGAGCAGCAGCGTCGGCACACCAAGCAGTTTATGTCCCAGGCGCCCGTCGGTCCACTCGTAAATGCCCTGGTGAATTTTCAGAATTGTTAAAAAAATATTCATGTGTAGAAAGCCTCTTTATTCGCTTGTATTCAGCTTCGGTTCAGTGCTTTCAATAAGCGTTTGACAGCCAACCTTCTTTTCCATGAACATTGACATGCTGAAAATATTATTAGGAATTGCATTTCACTGGAATCGGACGATCCTTACTCCCGATCTAAACTTATGTTGGCCACTATTCAGCCAGGTTCATTTTCAGCGATGGTGTTTCGCAAACCAATCCGCTTCTTCGCCAGGCTCGGGCATTATTGCGCCGGCTTCCATCACCCACTTGGCCACGACGCCCATAAGCGATACCTTAATTTTATCTCTCGTTATATCAGCGGCTGACAATATAGCGTCCTCAATTCTTCCAATAATTCCATTTTTGACCTCGTCTGAACGCCCATCTCGTATGGCCCCTAATACTTCGACGGTGCCCTCTGTTACATCGTTTGATTCAATATAGAAAACATGAACAAACTCTTTCGGTGCACCGGTGAGTCCGCAATGCGTATCAGTGATGGATTTGGCAACGCTCGCTTTCGTTGCTTGGTCAAGCGAGTCTTTTTGGGTAAATACCCTGTAAAGTGGCATAGTCGTTTCTCCTGATAAGTTAGCTGAGTAAACTGTGATCGAAGGCGCTGATCATAAGGTCATTTTTGTGGCAACCGCCTTTGTCTACCCACAGATCATTAGTCGCGGCGAGGAGCTCCGTTCTCGTCTCGTCTGGCGTACCCACTGGCACGATTAGCATTAAAAGTGAAGATTTGGAACCACCTTCGCCCGCCGAAAAGCCATTACCTTCTAACACTTTTTTCCAGGTAACGGTGGCATCCATGTCTAACACCTGCTTCACAACTTGCTTCGTTCCCTCTTCGAGCTCGCTCTCAATGGCGGGTTCAAACTGATTTTCCTGAACTAAAAATTCACATTCAATCATTTTTCATCTCACTCTTTAATTTTCTTTTCGTCGCGCAAAGTATTCAGGCGATTGCATTATTGCATTGTTGTCTTTATGGGTGCTGTCTTTATGGGTGCTATCGAGCAGAGCCTATTCGTGCTTACCTGAAACCCAACCGTGTGATGCGAGCTGTTCCGATGCAAAGTTCTTAGGAGAACGTTCCAAGGTGGTTGCCATTGTGTCGTTCCAACGATTCAGAAAGCCAAATAGTGAAATCACGGCCACGACTTCTACGGCCTGCTTCTCACTAAAGTGTTCCGATAATTCACTCATGTGCTCTGCTTCTACCGCATTGGGTACCATGCCAGCATGAACCGCAACTCGCAGTGCCGCTTTCTCCCGTGCGGAGAATAAGTCGCTACTTTCAAACTCAAACACCGCTTGTATTTTTTCCGCGCTAACATTATTTTTTTGTGCTGAGTTAGCGGTATGTGCCTGGCAATAACGGCAACCCGCCGCGTTACTAACCGCGAATGCAATCATTTGCTTTAGCCCTGCGTCTAATTCGCCGCTGTTTAGAATCGTTCCGCCAAGACCACCAAAGGCCTGAGTAAGTTCTGGCCAATGCGCCATTGTCAGCATGGATGTAGGCAAAAAGCCCATAGATGCCTCTACCATTTGAAACATCGGCTCTAACTCGGGTAACGCTTCGCGCTGCTTGGGTGTGATGTGTGTCATTGCAATCCTTGTGGTTCTCTCTGTTAGCCTATTTTTAGTAGATGTTTGCCAAGATTTTGCCCGCTATGAAGCCACTGTAAGTTGGCAGGGTATTTTCAAAGCCTTCGTGTAAGTCGACCGAGCGGGTCAATTCAGCAGCCCTTTTGTTGACTATTCGCCGTGGAAAAGTAACACCCTGTCAAATCCATTGCCTTGGCGCTCAAGCTCACCATGCAGCACGCGCTAAAATACTCAGGCCTCAAGTTCAGATTTCGCCAAGAATTTTCCTGATATTCTTTCGAAACTTTTCACCAAAGGGCGGTCGTGCGCCAATGATAGGTAAAACATCGATCATGGTTTGACTGTAAATCGCGCGCGCGTGGCTCATGCTCCTAAACCCTTCCGGACCGTGATAGGCACCCATGCCAGAAGCACCAATGCCGCCAAATGGGAGATCCTCTTGCACATAGTGAAGTGTAATGTCATTGACACAAACACCACCACTTTGCACGTGGCTCAGTAAGTACTCCTGCTCACTTTTATCTTTACCGAAGTAATACATGGCGAGGGGGTTTCGGCGGGGCTCAATCATGTCCGGAACTTCGGTAACGTCTACATAAGTCATGACCGGGAGAATAGGACCAAAAATTTCCTCGTGCATGACCTGCATGTCTTCATTGACGTTCTGGAGAATGTGTAAAGGCATGCGACGATTGTCTTTAGATGCGCGCGTCTTGTCAGCTCCGACTATCGTGAGCTTAGCGCCCTTAGCAACTGCGTCATCAACGTAGTTCTGCAACCTGGCGAAGTGTCTTTCGTTGATCACACCCGTGTAATCTGTGTTTTCCGTTATGTTTGGATACATTGACTGCGCCTCGTTTTTGACCCGTGTGATGAGCTGCTCTTCCAGCTCACTCGGCACGAGGACGTAGTCTGGCGATAGACATAGTTGACCGCCGTTTAAAAGCTTTCCGAATGTCAGTCGTGTTCCAGCCAGATCAAGCTTTGCACTACGACCGATAATGACAGGTGACTTGCCGCCAAGTTCTAGCGTGACGGGAACGAGGTTTTTTGATGCTGATTGCATTACTTGCGCACCCACTCGAGTGGACCCGGTAAACAGAAGGTGATCGAAAGGCAACTCAGCAAATTTTTGACTGATAACTGCACCACCGGTTACGACCGCGACTTCATCTTCTGAGAAATATTTGGGGACAACTTCGGCAAACAATGCCGCTGTTTCGGGAACGAACTCTGAAGGTTTTAGTAACGCTCGGTTACCGGCAGCCAGCGCACTTGTCAAAGGCGCAACAGTCAGACCGAAGGGCAGGTTCCAGGGAGAAATGATGCCAACAACACCTTTTGGGAAATACCTAACCTGGCTCTTTCCCCCCAAAAAATTCATCGGTTTGTTGGTTTTTCGCTTTTCCGGTTTCATCCACTCCTTTAAATGTTTCATTGAATAGTCGATAGCTTCCACTTTTGATGCAAACTCTGAGAACAAACTGAATTCGTACGATCGGGCGCCACCGAATTCGCGTTGGGTTGTGGTCGCGAATGCCGTCTTGTTTTCAACAATCAGTGCCTTAAGTCTTTTTAGGCGGTCAATCCGCGTCGCATAGGTGACCTCACCCTCAGCACGAAACTTGCTTCTCTGTAGTTCGACTAATCTGCTCAGGTTCTGAGCGGCTAATTCAGTAACGTTGTCTTGTTCTGCGATGTTCATAATTTCTCTCCTAGGTTGTTCTGCGTTCTTTTTAATTTTGTGATTCGACTCGGCGTTTGATTTGACTAGATGTTGGATGCGCCTTCCGCGCGTATGCCTTCTATGATGCGAACGGCATTCTTAACAAAGAGGGGTTTGGACGAAAAACTGTTGATAAGTTCTTGAACATCTTCAGGTAGCTCTTCGTTATCAAGTGATGGACCCTGGTCCGCTCGGGTCGCACCAATCAGGAGGACACCCATTGTCTTTACTACCTCTCTCGCTTGCGCTTGACTCAATTTGAGCGAAGTTGACGTGGGCTCCGTAACGGCTTCCACACGAAGCATAAACACTCGTTTCGAACTGATTAGCCTAGGGATCGCAACATTATGTTCGATGAGATGTTCAAGCCTGATGAGGAAAGGCAAAAACGCGCCATCCGCCACGGCAGTGTTATATAACGCCTGGGCATACTCCTGACTCGTCATGGGTTCTGATAGGTTAGCGATGAAAACCTGGCTCCATCGAATCAGGCTTTGCTCGTAAAGCGTGAGGAAAAGCTCTTCCTTAGTATGGAAATAAAGGTAGAGTGTGCCCTTGACTACCCGGGCTCTCTTGGCGAGTTGAGCCATTGAAAATGCCTCGTAGCCAACCTCAAGAAAGTACGTTTCGGCGGCCTCTAGCACCGCATGCCGTCTTAGCGCTTTTTGTTCTGCGCTTCGCGCCCTCTGATTAAATACAACGGTTGAACTCACAAGTTTCTCCATGCTGCTTACTAATTTAGTTGCTCGAACAGGGTGGCTCGCCATCCCTGAGCCATAAATGCCCATCGGTCATTTATATAACTGACTGGCGATCATTTCAAGTCTTTTCTTTTTTGAGGATAAGTTTTAGGCATGGATGTCGATGCGCTTCAGCAGTGACGACGGACCGCTCATTGAAGAAATGCTGGCGAGCCGAGGTGTCGTAGTATCTTACGAAACCATTAGGCAATGGTGCCTAAAGTTAGCAGCTACCTTCGTCAAAATTTTAAAGAAAAAGCAAGGGCATTTGGGCGATCAATGGTTCCTGGATGATGTATTTAGTGACGTTTATAAGTATTCATGGCCTATTCTACCAAATACGCCCCATTCGGTTGGCAATACCACTCGCCTGCATGACCTGTAGGAACGATATTCAAGGTAATTTTCTTAATCGACGTGATGCCACTCCCATCGCCCCCAGTACCAAGAGAGCGAGTGTTGATGGCTCTGGAACATTTATTGGCTCACTAATATCTTCAACTGGAGAGAAATTATTAAATGCAAGGCCTATGCCGCTGGTTTTGCTGCCAATGAATGTGATGTTGATTTTCGTAATATCACTGAGCCCATCGAAGCCAAATGTCCATGGTAACCCATTAAGTGTTTTATCCACTCCCAGTGGGGATTGACGAGAATCAAGCAGAGTGGACCCATTAAATGCTTGCACTAAGAATTGTTCAGTCTTTCCTTTATTAACGTTACCATCAATGTCCCAAATTTCTCCCGACGCGGCAGTCACACGGCGATCAGTTTCATACAAGATCGTAAAGATACCAAAGGGTTCATAGGGATCACTTTGTCTCAAAAAGAAATCTCCCAACAAATCTGTATAGCCAGGAGCCGCAACATCTCTGGCTGAATCAATTCCCCAAAAGCCAGTGTCATCGCCAATATCCACATTTCCAGCCTCTTCAAAAACTGCTTTGGCGTCTAAGGTACCGTCCGAATCCGTGTCAAAACCAAAACGTACCGTCACTCCATCTGCCATGAAAGCGTCAGAAAATTCGATAGTGCCATTATCCGTTGGTTGTCCACCAAGGGCTGTTTTTTCAAAGTCAATTAACCCAGCGTTGATATTTGCTGTAATTAATAATGCATAGACGACGCACAACATTCGTATAACACTCATAGTCACTCCTAGTTTAAGAAAATTTGCTTTTCTTTCTCCTTTACAAGAATGATGCCAATGCAGAATAATTTTTTAGAAGCCCATGTACCTCAGTTTTAAAAAAAAAGCTGATACTTTTTTTTTACAAAATTGCATTATGCACCTCATTCTGCAATTTATTTTTGCAATAAAAGTCAATCAATAGGTTCTGGCAAAACTAACTTTCTCGAGCCACATAAATCAAGGCCCTACATTCAAGCGACCATTTCTTCCCATTCTGTAAACGCACTCGTCCTAAAATTTCGATAGTGCCGCTCTCTAACGAGACGACGCTGCAGGTTGAATAAAATTGAAACCGCAGCATGAACATTCAGAAAATTTGGAGCCTTTTTCGTCGATATAAGCTCCGAGATATCTACGCGACCCGGTCGGACCATTGCATAGCCCGCGCTCTTTCCCTGGTAGCTTCAGCCTTGATGCGATATTCCGATTGCTCTGCTCGGTTGTTCTCATACTGCTTTGTTCTGTGAATCGTTTCTGGAATGAAGTATCGATGTGCAACTCCGTAACTACGCAGCTTGTCGGTTACCATCTTCCTAGGTTCATCTTGGTGGTTTCGTAACAGTCGCTTGAAAAAGCGTTTTGCCGCTGCTCCATCTCTACAGGCCAGTAGATAGACATCAACCACTTCACCACCTGGATCGGTCGGGTCGCGCAGACCGGGTCGCGCAGACAGCCCGCCAGAGGTAATGCTGCTTGCTATTGATCCGAATGGTCCGGCACGCCGGCGAAGACTTCATCAATGAAGAAAGTGTCGCCATAGCCTATGTGTTTTTGTCTCAATCGTTTAGAGAACAACCTTCTCCTCTGTCGTTTGAGCAAGACAGGCCAATAAAATTAAGGCAGTAAACAGTGCGGTGCAGTGGCGAAAATTCATCTAGTTCTCATCTGTGCAATGAGTGTCACAACTCATAATTTGCCATGTTCTCGATCAGGTGCTGTGCTATCCTTTCGTTTGACGCATAAATCACACCTTGATGATTCATAAAGGTTGAATCGGGGCGATTCAGTTCTAGCGAATTTCCACGGATGTTGCTGGCCCACCCTCCGGCCTCGCCGACAATACAAGCAGTAGCCGCATAATCCCAGATACTGCCACCACCGTCTTCATGCTTGGGAAGTTTTACATAGCAGGCCGCTGGATAGTCTAACACCTGGCAGGCATTCTTAACGGCGCCACTACCAAAAACCATCGTAACGCCATTCAGGCCGCAATCCTTGGCGCAAGTATTTAGAGTAGCGAGCATGTCATCGTGACTTTGATGTGCTCTGAAACTTGCATCTGCAAATACCATTAGCGATGGGGATACTGTATTTCGCGACGTGATCACAGCCTGATTCCGGTAAGCGCCCTTCCCCTTGATAGCATGTATCAGTGTTGAATCGGCCGGGTCGTAAACGACGCCAATCAGGGGTACTCCCAATTGATCAACCAGTGCGATTGAAACCGCATACCCGGCTCTGCCTTCGACAAAAGGCAGCGTGCCGTCCAGCGGATCGACACACCAGTAATAAGGCTTTCGCAGGCGTTCAGGGGTTTGTTCGTCACGGACGTGTGAGGACTCTTCACCAACGAAAGCAATATCCCATCGCTCAGACATTGCTTGCAGATGATGGCGTATGATTGCTTCACTACGTATATCTAATTCTGTAACCAGCTGGGACGCTGCGCTACTGCCGGATCCCTTGAACCGGCGCTGCAATGTGCTGCGGTCCGTCCGTTGAATTAGCTGACCTGCATCCAGAGCGGCCTTAGTTGCTGCGTCACACAATAGCTGTATAGGGAGGGCACTGTCGCTCATGATTGCAGTCGCTCGACAACCCCTAAGGTCAGTCGTTCGCTGTAGCTGTTAATTTTCCAGTGACCCGGACTCCAGCCCTTGAGAAAGCGATGAAAATCCGCCCAGGCTACATCGTAGAGTTCTCGCCACTCCGCCTCAAGTTCGCTTGCTGCTATACGGGGGTGCTTCTGTACGACCTCTTGCCCCAACCTTGAAAAATAGTAATCCAGCAACTCACGCTCCAAAGCTTCACACTCGTCTTCATGCAAACAGCTGCCGATAAAATAGGCCACGTCCTTCATACCACAGCCTCGCCCTACGTACTGAAAGTCCACGGCTGCCACGCAGGGCTTTGGCGCATCGGCCGTGAAGCAGAAGTTGGCCAGTTTGGCATCACCGTGGATAAGGGTTTGATAGCGACAGCGTTGCAATTGCAGATCGATAAGCGGCGCTGCTTCACGCAGTGAAATATCCTCAAGGGCAGCCAATTCATCAGGCCGGGTAGTGAGATGCCAGTAGCCGCCAGATTCCCATAGGCCCTCTGCCGAACTATCCAGAAATGTGGCATGAAAACTCGCCAGCCAATCCAGACAGGCGCGAACGTCTTCAATCTTCACACTCTCTTTTCTAAGATTGAAACCCGAAGCATCCAGATCCGTTAGAACCAATATTGTTTCGTTTTCAGCTACATTGACCGCAAGACAATCGGGGACAGGGCAACTACTGCTGCATCGATTGGCGTAATCCTGATACCAGTGGGCTTCCACCTGGTAGGAGCGTATTTTACGCTTGTGCGAACGACCTGTGTTCCAGCCACGGGGGTGATTACCCGCTTCCGGCAGCTTTATGTGTTTGAGGATTACCGAGGGATAGGTACTGCCTTCCAGCTCTAGACGAACGATCTCACCGTAGCCACTCCATAGCGATTGAATGACGGTTGCGTTGAGAATGGTCTGCGCCCCGGTTGCCAAACGCACTGTGTTAGCGATATCTGTATGCATAAGCTTGGGACCTTAAGTACGGGTCAAATGACCGAAATCGTCTTCTTCGCCAGTAATGTTTCCATAACAATCAACCTTCAAGTTCTGGCCTCATAGTGAAAGATCGATTATACACTTTTAAACGTGTTTTTAATGTTGCAACTCTTTTCTCAAAATAGAAAGCTACATTGATTCAAAGTGCTCTTTTCATCGTGATGGATTGCCAGTTGGTGTATTCCATCAGCCCGTGCAGGGAGTTCTCACAGCCCAAACCGGAGTTTTTATGTCCACTAAAAGCCTGAAAAGGTGAGTACTGGTGCACTTCGTTCAGCCAAACAGTGCCCGCTTCAAGTTGGCTGCCAATGCGCACCACGGTACAACAACCGGGGCAGTCTTCCAGATCGCTAAAAAAATAAAGTAGTTCCAGTCGACGATTGCCCTCACCACGCCCACCGGCGTGAACTGGGAGATTATTAATCAATGGGTCGTTGGTTCGCCCCCAACATCCGGAGCCAAATTTATCGAGATGAAGTGCGTCGCTAGCTATTATAGCTGAGTTTACACACCGTCTGTTGTCTGTGCCAAATTGAGAAATTAAGCTAAGATAATGACCGTAGCCACTGAAATATTCACCGACGAGTATCGGTAGGCTTGGTCCGAAGCCCTTTTCTTGGCCACTCCAATCCAAGCATTCGCAGTATCGTAAAATCAACGCGGCCTAGTACGACTTTGATTGCAATTACCGTCCGGGATAAAAGGGATAAATTATGACTTACACCGTAACTAAAAATAAATCGGTGTGTAAATAATTGAACTTATTTATGAAGGGTATATCTCTGCTGAAGAATTGCAAAATTCCTCTAGCGAAACGATAGCTTTATCTCTAAAAGAAAACAATAAGTGCCTCTGGGGATTGCTGCTACTTCAGCAGACACCTTTCTCTTGAACAAGAAAAACCAATCTAAGCAATTGTCGATTTACTAATACTCATCTATCTTAATATACAAACTTCTATTCGGTGGCACCGTTCTATGCTTCTAGCTCACGACAAAAAACTACTATGTTTGGCTCTCTCGCTCTTTGCACCATACGTCACAGCAAATGAAAAAAAAAGTGACAAATGAACAGCTCTTTTCATTAGCTATATTAAGGTTCTGCCAAATTAACTTTTGAGGATCAACGCCATTCAGCCTTGACTCTCAAGCAACCGCCCTACTCCATTCTGTAACGCACTAGGACGTCAATATCTTCTATACTTAGAAAATATCCGTGCCCCCACCATTATTACAATTAGTAAAATAGTGAGCCTTCGTGACAAGCTAATTTGGAAAAAGGGTATGGATCGTGTATTTGTCTTAGAATTTGTCAGAGTTTGAAGACATTCGGAGAATTTGATGAAATTGGTTAGGAAGATGGTAGTGCTAGTCCTTGGGGCGCTGGTTCTTTTTGCTCTTGCCCCGGCAGTTGCCCGGGCTGATAACGTGATACTGGCCAACGGTGAGTGGGCCCCTTACATGTCGGAGAAGCGAAAACACTTCGGTGTTGTTTCCCATATTATAAAAAGGGCCTTTGCAGAAGAAGAAGTTGCGATTGATTACATGTTCTTACCCTGGAAAAGAGGGTACGAAATGGCCAAGAAAGGTGACCTTGAAGGTACCATCGTCTGGAGCTATACCAATGAAAGAGCAAAGGATTTTCTTTACAGTGACGAGGTCATTTTTCTGGAAACCGCCATATTCTATAACAAAGGCACTGAGTTTGACTGGTCGACGTTTGAAGATTTGCAGGGTAAAAAAATAGGAGGAATCATTGGTTTCGCTTACAACATAGACAATCTGGAAAAAAGTGGTGTAGTAACCATTGATCGGATTGCCGAACCAGAAAGTAACTTTAAAATGTTGGTCAATAATCGTGTCGATCTAGTTGCGGAGGACCTCTTTGTAGGTAGGGAGATTATTGCCAAACTTAGCTTAGCAGACGAAATTTCCATACATGAAAAACCAATGAATAGGAAAAGCTTTCATCTAATCGTCGGTAAAAAGGTGGCGGGAGCTAAGGTGATTATTACCACGTTTAATCAAGGGTTGGAAAAATTGAAAGCCTCCGGTCAATATCAACAGATGATAAATAATGTAAACGACTATCGAAGTGACCCTGATTGAACTCCCATGGTAAAAGCTGTTCATTGGTTCTGTCGCAAACTCGGCGAAAAGCCAAGAGGTACTTTCCTCTGGGCGAACTTATCCTGCTAGGGCATAGAATAATTCAGCGGGGCTTCTACCATGTTGAGATTGCCATTTCATTTGACCTTTTTTCAACATCCGCATCAACTCGATACCTGCCAATGTACGTTGAGCGGCAAAGAAATTTTTGAAGCCAAGCATACTTCGGGTGATACGTTTGATAAAGCGATGGTCGGTATGCCGCATCACCTGTTCGACAATATTATTCAGATATTTGCATTGGCGTATTTCAACACGGCTTCCCGCGTCAGTATTGTACTGATTGATCGCTGCAGTGTTCGCACCGCTCTTATCAATATTCACTAAAGTGGGTTCGTCGATACGCCGGATCCCCTTCTTAAAGTAGCGTAAAGCGGCCTTTTTTTCACGTTTTTCCGTCAACAGAAAGTCTACGGTGTTGACTTCTTTATCAACAGCACGGTAGTAGTAACACCACTTTCCTTTGACTTTTAGCTAGGTCTCATCGAGTCGCCAGCGACCACCGGGAGGCTTCTTTTTTAGGTGGAAAGCTTGCTCCAGTTGTGGCGAATAGTAAATGACCCAGCGACTAATCGTACTGTGATCCACATCGATACCGCGTTCCTTCATCAGTTCTTCGAGATCACGATAACTGAGCGAATAGGCCAGATACCAACGAACACTTTGTAAGATCATATCTTTCTGAAAGTGCCGACCATCGAAGGAAATGGATGCCATCTAAATCGCCTTAAAGCCTAATAGCTTACCATAGCTCTCGAAATGCGACAGAACCACTGCCTGATATTATTGGAAAATTAATAATTCGCCAGGGACACGAGCAATTTCACCGCTAGCGCGTACCTTCGCATCCATCATGAAACAAGTGCTCGGCGACTAAACTTGCCATTTCAGAAGTCGCGGTACGAATTACATCGCTCATCAACAGTCTTTCCTAATCCTATGTATTCGCTATGAGGCTCTATGAAAGGTGACAAGTCGGCCCAGGCATTGCATCTCTATCTGGCCCTCCATGACCCACACGTGCTACAATAATTATGTGGCTCACTTGTGCCACACGAATCATAGGAGACAGTTATGCCAACCGCTATGGTAAAAAACGAACTTGTGCGCGCCCGACTGAGCGGTGCAGTTAAAGAGGAAGCGGAAAAGGTATTGGATAGTCTTGGCTTATCAATGTCCGATGCTATTCGTCTGCTTGCAACCCAGATTGCTGTGCGTCATGAATTCCCGCTAGAGCTAAAAATGCCCAATGCAGAAACACGCACTGCCTTGGCAGAAAGTGAAGATATCGTTAAGCTGGAGCGCGTAGATAGCATCAACAAATTGTTTGAGTGAGTGACAATCACATGGAAATCAGACAGACCAGCCGATTTAAGAAGGATCTGAAACGGACTCTGAAGGGCCGCAAGGGCCCGGGTGTGGAAAAGGTACTAAAAGAGGTGGTCATGCCGGCCTTAATAACTGGAGAGCCGCTTGGCGAAAAGTACCGAGATCACGCATTGGTTGGAGACTGGATACCTGCTCGTGAGTGCCATGTGTTCCCAGACACTCTGCTGATTTACCGCTTAGATGGCAATTATCTGATACTAGTGCGCATAGGTTCTCATGCTGAGTTGTTCGGTTAACATGTTGGCTCATTGACAATGTTTGGATAAAAATCGTCAACCGTCACACAAGAAAAAACGGAGGAAAAAACCGGGGCGGAGGGACTATTTTTAAACCATTTTCCACGGGAAACCTTTTTCCAGGTTCTTCCAGTTAACTCCTCAAAGCAACAGCAATCTCCCACCTAATATCAAGCTACCGCCCTTTCCCATTCGGCAAACGCACCTATCCTGAGATTCCGATAGTGTTGCGCTCCAACGAGATGACGACAAAGATTGAATAGATTGTAGACAGCAGCATCCGTACCCAGAAATCTCCGCGCCTGCTTTACCGATTTGAACTTCGTACACCCAGTTAACTTAGCAAAAACCGCACGGACCCAAACTTTATGCCGCCCTTGGGTCAACTTCTTTCTCAAAAAAATTCAACAAATAAATCTGTCCCGTTTGATCTATTTCTTTCTTACCCTCTTCAGCCCGCTCTCGATCTCCTTCGTCAGGTCTTTCACGTAAGTGTTGAAGTCGACCTGCATCGTGTGCCGAGCAGCGGCGTAGAAGTGCCCCATGTGCGTCTCTTCATCTGCGCCGGTGATGCGTTGCATGTCTGCGCCTGTGGGCAAGTCGTATGTGCCCTTGATCAGCGCCGCGGCGAGTTTCGATTGTTGTTCAGCAAAATTCACCAGTGTCGGTAGAGGCTGAGCAAGGGCGAGAAAGATCAGGTTCTCGTAGCCAGGTTTGATCATCCGCTTGAACAGAGGAAACCGGTTGTCGACCGGTTGCAGCGCCGGGTCATCGAAGAACGGAAAGTTGACGTTGTAACCCGTGGCCCAGACGACGGCGTCTATGTTCTTGTGTGTACCGTCGGCGAAGGTCACGCCGTTCTCGTCGAAGCGCTCTATCGCACCCTTGGCTGCGATATCACCGCAACCCACTCGCGTCAGGAATTCGCCAGATACAGACGGGTGAGCGTCGAGTGGTTCGTGATCTGGTTTCGGCAGGCCGTAGTCTTGAGGGTTGCCCAGTTGCTTCTTGATCATGTTGCGCGCCAATCTGCGGCCGATACTGGCGGGCATCCAGCCCGGCAGGACGGCCTTGTCGGCTGGTTGGCCGTTCATATACTTGGGCAACACCCAGACGCCTCGCCGCATAGAGATGTACAGCCGCTTCGCAATGGGACGCTGGGACAATTCCGATGCGATATCCATGGCTGAGTTGCCAGCACCAACCACCAGCACGCGTTTGCGTCGAAAATCATAGGGCTCAAACGGATCCCGGTAGTGATGGGAATGGACCTGATAACCCTTAAAGTTGTCTGTGCCGGGATACTCAGGCGTGCGCGGGTCCCAGTGGTGGCCGTTGGCTACTAACAGCCATTGGTAGGTCTGCGTGACGCCACTAGACAGCGTCACATCCCAATCGCCATCTGCACGGCGCTTGGCCCGAGTGATGGCGGTATTGAAGGTGATGGTGTCTCGTAAGTCAAAATGGTCAACGTAGTCGTTGAAATACTGCTGCAGCTGACTGTGATGCGGAAAGTCCGGCCAATCCTCCGGCACTGGATAGTCCTCGAATGCCAGGCGAAACTTCGACGTATCGATGTGCAGGCTCTGGTAACAGGACGAGAGTCCATTTGGATTCTTGAAATACCAGTTGCCGCCAATGTTGTCCGACATCTCGAAGCAGTCGTAGTCGATGCCAAAATCCTTGAGACGCTTGGCCATCGTGAAACCCGAACAGCCCGCACCGATAATGCAGGCTTTACTGTCAGATGTCATGCTTTGTCTCCAGAAAGATTGTGAAAATAGTGAGTTTAAACTGCTCTTTAACTGATACAAAAACGGGAAAACGGGACAGATCTATTTTAATGTAGTTATACCTATCCTCGATGTTCAATACGAATACCTATACGACGTTCAATTTCACCAATAAGCGAACCGTTTCCCGTTAACTGATTTCGGGAGAGCGCTGTTTGAATAAAATGATGTAAAGCTCCCGCACTCACTACGTATTATGTCATGTCGCGCTTGGCAGATGCCATCGCTTGAAACATTGGACCTTTTAGAATCGCAGATCGGGCCATACCCGGTTTACGTTCATGGGCATCGCGGTTATCTATTGTTCGCTGTTCAATGTTGTCAAAACGCTCACGGATTAACTCAGTTGCGCCAAAGGGTTCGTCATGATCAACCCAGGGCTTCACATTTTCAGTAACCACATAGAACCGTCCATTGGCAATGTGATGAAAAACCTGCGCGGCATGTCTGATGGGCTCCATCGCAAAACCAGGGTCGGGCGCGGCAAACGGTATAACGTCTTCGTCACTCACGTTACCGGCAACTACCGCCGCGTTTACAGCACTGGTTTCCCCTAGACCAGACTGGACAATACAGGGGCACAGGACGTGGAGATGGACACCAGGCGCATCGCGCACCAGCTCGAAGGATAGCGATTCCATCAATGCTACAACCGCGTGTTTACTGGCCTGATAACTTGCTCCGCCGCCATCGCCACGGATTAATCCGCCAACAGAAGCCGTCGCACAAAAAACCGTCGGAGCAGCCGTTTTTTGCAATTCGGGGACAAAGGCCTGAACCGCATTAACCACACCGAGAACATTAACATCGAGGGTTTTCTTCCACTCGTCGAAACTACTGTTGAGGATTTTATTGGCAAACATGACACCGGCATTCGCAAAAACGACACCCAGACGTTTTTGCGGCATTAACTTCATGACGCATTGAGGCAAACCGGTCATCTCATCAGGATTCGCGACGTCACAGGCTATACCTTCAACCAGGACATTCGGTACCAACTCACGAAGTTTTGCAACAGCACTAGTGACCAAGCGCTCATGTAAATCAACAATCACTACATGCATGTTAAGTTCACTGGCCGCATAAACCGCAAGCCCCCAACCAATACCGTTATTCCCGGCACCGGTAATCACAGCAATGGTATCGCTCAGTTCATCCAGGTTTATGCCTGTTTCAGATGTTACATTGATCATCTACGTCCTTTTATCATCTTGTACGTTTAATCTTTGCAGTAAATAGATCTGTCCCGCTTAATTGTTCTTGATGCACTTAAAGTTGAAATAACCGACTTAGTCGTAAAAAAGAAATTCGTGACATAAAGCGGGCAGCTTGAATCATTGGGGTAGAGTATAGGCGGGACAAAGGCCTCCGCCCACACTCAACCTAGTCTAAAAACAGGCTAATGGCTACCGCTTATCGCTGTGTAGGCACCCTCCCGGATTGTCACCGGCTTGAATACACTGATTGATCCTGACTATAAGACAGAAATTGGGAAGCCCACGAGTTCGTCTTTAGAAATAAAGTCCCTGAGCATAGGTTGTGGTAACCCCGAAACGGACAGATCTTAATGCGTTAACCAGCACGCGAATACGAGGACGTTCGACAAAGGGGTCGACAAAGGGGTCGACAAAGGGGTCGCATCGAATATTTTTTGATCAACCTGTCGTAAGGCAATAGAAAATTAACTTTTGGGGATTACCGTAATCCGGCCTTGATTCTCAAGCCACTGCCGTACCCCATTTTGCAAACGCACTTGTCCTAGATTTCGATCGTGCTCCACCTTTATCAGGCGCCAACCAAGAATGAATCAATTCAAGACACCTGCATGAACATCCAGAAGTCGCCTATCCTGCATATCAGAATGAAGCCTCCGCAGGCTGAGCTCACTTACCCAGATAGGTTCAAGGGATTGCTCTGCACGGCCAAGGCCTCCATCAAAAAATACCCGACATCCACAGAGAAAACATGTTAGATCTATTAATCTTACTCAAACGCAGAAACGGTGATCAACTTACTGCTAATCAATCGGTCGTTGGTTCGATCCCAACATCCGGAGCATATTTATCGAAAAAGCCCAGTAGGTCTTGGATTTATGAGGCTTTTTTGTTTCTACTGGAATGAAATTTCATCGGGAGACCAATTGACTGCCGGAAATTTGGTCGTGGGGTAAGCAGGGAGACGTCTGCTAGATCGCACCGTCTTTTCTGTATTGTGTTTATCTGTCATCATTAAATCCTCTAGAGTTAACTATGAACGAAAAGTGCCTCTTAGGTAATCAGGCTAAATGGTCCACATGGTGCTGACGGGGTACAGGCTGGATATCCATGACGATCTGGGTCCAGCCAAATACCATGAGACTGAAGCTGCCTCTTAGTAGCGATTTTACGACTATCGCCGGACCCATGTGAGATGGCGTACATGGCAAGTTATCTCCCCGTCGTGACATTCGCAGCTAGTTTATAAAGCACATAAAACTTGCCATACTCCTTTCAGTAACCTTCATTAACGCCTCATGGTTTTCAACAGACAGTCACTCGTCGTCCAAAAATTTTTCACCGTTATTCTCCTCAAACTGCGCAATACCCTACTTGATTATTAAGGAGCGATACTCTGACGCAAGCATTGAATAAATTGCATGATCTACATATTGTGAATAAAGCCATTCGCAATCTCTTAACGTTGCCTCGTAGGTAAAACCAAGACGCTCGGGGACCGCGCGACTTTTTATGTTAGGCTCAGCACATCGTATTTCAATTTTATTGAGCTGAAACTTAGAAAACCCAATTTCCAGAAGCTTGCGGGTTGCTGTGGTAATGATGCCGTTGCCGCTATAATTTTGTGCCAACCAATAGCCGATAGAACCTATTTTATGTTGTTGGTTTAACTCGTGAAACCCAACAACACCACAGATCAAGCCTTGGTATAAAACCGCAAAATTTTGCGCACCACTGGAAGAATACTCGGTGATCGTAGATTCAATAAATTTCCTGGTGTCGGAGCTGGATTTTATCTGATCTAACCACGGCAGCCGCTCGCGCAGATATTCACGATTGGCTTCCGTTAGATCATAGAGCCCCTGAGTATGATCTAATTTCAAGTGTTCTAACGATATATTTTCTTCCACAATACCTTCCAATCCACCTTGAATCGAGTTCCTGTTGCCGATTAACAAAGTTCCAATTCTACCCAGTAAATTCCTTCCGTTTGTGATCGCCTCCAGTTATTCTCTCTCTTCTCCGTGCATATCAGCTCGTACAATGATCCTTTGATTGTTCAAGTCATTGTACGGCCTTACGTCTTGCTTTCAGTTCACGCCATGTTGTCAATTCCAACCCCTGTTCTTCGAAAACTTTGCGTAATCGCGGATCAAGCATCGCCAGCATATCGCCTCGGCGACTATTGCCGGAAGCCGATATTTCTCTAAATGTATCACTGGTATCGGTGGCATGCATTATCACCATGGTGACACCCGGTTGTATCTGACGAAATGTCTCGCTATAACGCGCTACCTTAATGTCTGCAAGTTCTCGGTCGGTTAATTTTTCGTTATTTTCTGCAATCCAACCGTAGCTCGTATTGTGCAGGTCATCCAACACTGGCAAACCTCCCTGCCAAATTAACTTCGAAAATTGACGCATGCTGTCTATGATACTGGCATCTCTATTCGTCTGCTTGAACTCCTCCGTCAAGAGAGTGGCATGCCCGCCGGGAAACATGACAGGAATACCAGTGTCGATACCGACCTTGATATAACGTTGCAGAAACTCCGTATTGGCGAATAGTGTGCCCATATGAGAATCGAGATGTGTTGGTTCGAAGCCCATGGTCCTGGCCCGCGCGATTTGGGCTCGTATTTCCTTTTCAACTTCATCGGCAGAGGCATTGGCCACGACACTGGCGACGGTTTTGAACAGTGCCCCCTCTTTATCAACGAGACCCGGAACGGAAGGTTTACCCGCCAGAGGGCCCCAACGATAGTTTTCCCACTCCGATGTCAGGGTGAGATGCAGCCCCGCGTCGAGATCCGGATTAGCGCGAATTTCTCTGACAATTTCCGGCACCCAGGGACAAGTCATCATGACACTGAAGGAATTAGCGAGGCCGGAATTAACAGATCGAAGGGTACCCACATTTGAATCGTGGGACATTCCAGCATCATCGACGTGCAAAATGACAACCTTTGACCCTGTGGGCCACCCGAGTTTTTCCGCATAATTGTTTTCGGCCGCCGCAGGAGCGACTGCCATTCCCATTCCGATCACCATCGATAGCAACATCGGTATTAAATATCTACTCATCGCTTTGTCTCTCAATCATCATTTTTGTCGTTAGTCTTTTATTGTTGGTTATTTCTAGTATATTCCCAGGCTGTCCATGGCGAATTTGCAATTCACGCCGCTAACACCGGGTCTAATCAGTTTAACCAGGGTGGTGAGCAGGTGAAACAGCCCGTAAAAAATATCTTTCATTCATACCGAGGGTAATATTGGCCGATGAAAGCAGCAAAGGCCAACTGCCTGATATTATTGGAATAATTAACAATTCGCCAGGGACAGGTCAATATTCAATGCGAATGATGAGGGTCAATTTTAGCTGCAAATTAACAACTATCTCACAAAACCTAACAAAAGATAATTGCCAAAAAATCTATATTTGAACTATATTGCATTGAAAAAGCGCCTCCGCTCAATAACTTATGATACGAATATGCTCGGCTCAATATATGCAAACCACATGGCTACTAGGTTGAAATGGACCACCATTATCACCGCCCTGCTTATCGGACAAACTTCAATAGCACAGAAATCTCACCTTGTATTTTCGACAATCGCAGAAACGCACGAAGTTGCCTTTATTCTCGGCGAGCTCGTTCTGGCAGCAATCGCTGAAGAGTCAGGATTAAATCTAAAGTTGGTTCAAACACCCGCAAAACGGAGTGTCACCAGCTTGAGACAAGGTTTGATAGATGCCGAGATCACACGCATACCGTCTTTCGCCGAAACCTACCCAGAGGGTATCATGGTAAGCGTACCACTTACTTCAATTTCGTACTTTGCATATAGCGCTCGTTCCGATATAGAGGTAAAAGGTTGGGAGAGTTTGAGCCCCTACAAAATAGTGACAGTTCGTGGATTTCAGTTTGTTAATGAGTTTTTGTCCGGCCATCAAACTCAAACAGTCAACTCGATAAAAATAGCACTTAAATTTTTAGCAGCAGGAAGAGCTGACGTGTTAATTTCTTCCGGAATATCTGTAAACCATCTACTAAAAACCGATGAGTTTTCAACATCTGGCATAAAAATCATCATGCCGACGGTCGCTCAATTACCACTGCACACTTTTTTCAGACCCGAGTTAGTTGAAGAAGCCAGACGATATGAAAATGCCTTTATTAAGCTAACAAACGATGGCACTCTAGCGAGATTGAAGGCGCGTTATACTACTCGAGTAAAAGGAATCTAGATCGTCAAAATAAAAACGTACCTCTCAGATTCGCGTATGGGAAATTAACTTTTCTAAATCAGATAAGTTCGGCCCCTTGTTCATGCTACCGCCCGACTCGACTCTCTGAACGCATCTATCCGGATATTTCGATAGTGTTCCGATGAAACAAAATTCAGCCCCAGATTAAGCAGATTTCGCACAGTTGCATGAGCACACAGAAATCGCTGCGCCTGCCTAACAGACTTGAACTTTCGCATGCCCCGCTCCCAAACCTTTGTTGCTTCATGCGATTGCTCTGCCCGGGCAAAGCCCCCATCAGAAAGCTGTCAGACATCCACAAGGAAAAACCGTTAGTTATCTTCATATTACTCAAACGCGAAAAGGAAGACCAACTTACTGTTAATCATTCGGTCGTTGGTTCGATCCCAACATCCGGAGCCATATTTATTGAAGGAGCCCAGTAGATTATGGGTTTTTTGGGGGGGGTTTACGTTTGAGAGAAAGAAATCCTCGGGTATGACCAATTGACTTCCGGTAATTTGATCGTGGGGTAAGCTGGATCACCTACGGGAGAACGCCCTCGCCTGCTTGCTGCAAGCGCAACTGGTCGAGAGTCTTCCAGATTGGCTGTGTGTGAGTTACGAGGGACTTTTGGGGCGCCCAGGTGATGGGGTGGCCGGATTGCTCGGAGGGGCAGTTGTGGGGGAAATTCAAGTGGGTATTTGGGCTCAGAATCCAATATCCTTTCGGCTGACGGTGGTTCCTCTTGCTGCGAGGATAAATTGTCACCACACGCTACCTCTAGATAAATCAGTTGTTGACACGAGATTTGTTATGACATTTAATATGTCAATACATAAGCCGCGATAACGAAGTCCCTACATTAATCCGCGCAATCTACCTAAACCTCATCCAACCGGATTTCACTTACTGGAGTAGTATCCATGCAGAAAAAATTGGTGATCGCGGGAGCGATGGTCGCCGTTACAGTTGCTATTTTTGCCATGGCGCTACCCACTATTCTCCATAAAGCGGGCCTTCATCCGCAGCTCGAAGAGCGGCAGACTTTCGATCTCAAAGGAAAACGCGCGCTTATAATTACGACCAGCCATGCTGTTTTGTCCAAGCCGGGAGAAACAGTCGGCAAGCCTACAGGGGTTATGGCTTCTGAATTTACGCATCCTTACTATGAATTTCTCGATGCCGGAATGGATGTTGATATAGCCAGTATCAAGGGTGGGCAAATACCGGTTGACCCTCAGACCTTGCTCTACTTCATACGAACGCCAGAGGATGAACGCTATATGAAAGATGACATTCTCCAGGCGAAAATCAATCATTCTATGAAAATCGATGATGTTGATTTTACTGAGTATGACGCTGTCTTCATGTCCGGGGGCTGGGGTGCGGCATACGACCTGGGGCAGTCGGTTGTACTGGGCAGAAAAATCAGTGAAGCCTATTATGCCGAACGCCCGATCATGGGCAGCGTCTGTCACGGTGCCCTCGGCTTCATTCAGGCAACCGATAATACTGGGCAGTCGCTCATCAATGGACGTAAGATGACCGGCGTATCTGATAAGCAGGTGAAAGAGCTGGGGATTTCCATAACACCTTTGCACCCGGAAACGGAACTGCGCAAAGCTGGTGCGCTCTATTCTTCAGAAAGCGCCTTTAGGGATTTCTTTGCGACTCACGTCGTGGTTGACAATGAAAAACGATTTGTGACTGGCCAAAACCAGAACTCAGGACTGGAGACGGCGCAGGAAATAATGAAGCTGATCTCAGAAAATTTAGAGCTGATCAGCAAAAACGTTAGAGGAGATTAGCATGACCCGGGTACTTCAAGTTTTGGTTTTCATTCCAGGCCTGTTATTTATAATCAACGGCCTTAGATTCGCGGTTGCACCTGAACCTATGCTGGCGAGTTTGCACATGGAGATGCTGAACGGACTCGGTCGCAATTCACAGATCGGTGATGGCGGAGCTTTCTTCTTAAGCATGGGACTCATGATCTTACTGGGTCTTGTGACCACCAGGAAAATCTGGTTTCAGGCGGTGGGCATGATGTTGGCTTTGACAGCAATGTTCAGAATTCTGTCCTGGCTGTTCCACGGCGCTGTCCTCGCACCGGATTTGACCATTATTGAGATTGTTTTCGCCGCGCTCATGCTTGTGGCATCCAGCAAGCTGGCCAAGGATTGATTTATGTTGAGGTCAATACTTGCCGTATCTTTTGCTTATCTGGCGTCAACGACACCGGTCATCGCCAATAACGAGCGCCCTAACATTGTGCTCATTCTGGCAGATGATCTCGGTTACAGCGATCTCGCATCTTACGGTAGTGAGATCGAAACACCACACATCGACGCTCTTGCGGATGCCGGTGTACGTTTCACCAATTATCACACAGCAGCGAGCTGCGCACCTACCCGCAGTATGCTCCTAACTGGCGTTGACAGCCATCGCAATGGCGTTCCTAACATTCCCGAAATGTTGCCACAGGACCAACTTGAGCACGACAATTACAAAGGCGTCCTTAATCGTAATGTGGCGACAGTCGCCAGCATCTTACAAAGTTCCGGCTACCACACCTACATGACTGGAAAATGGCACCTGGGTAAGGAGCAGGACAATCTGCCTTACGTCAGAGGCTTCGAAAGAACATTCGCCATGGGCGATTCCGGTGCCGATAACTGGGAAAAAAAACCTTACATTCCAATCTATAAAGACGCATTCTGGACCTCAGATGGAAAGCAAACAGATCTTCCGGAAGATTTCTATTCCTCCGAGTTTCTGATCGATAAGATGATTGAATTCATTGATCGAAACAAAGGTGATGCTCAGCCCTTCTTTGCCTATGTACCCTTTCAGGCCGTGCACATTCCGGTTCAGGCCCCTCAGGAATTCATCGACAAATATATGAACACCTATCGCGAGGGCTGGCAGATTCTTCGGGAGCAGCGACAGCGGCGGATAAAAGACTTGGGGATCGTCTCTCAGGACACTGAAATGGTCTCAATGTCTACCACCGGCGACTGGGACAGTCAGGATGAAGAGACAAAGAAATACCAGTCCAAAAGGATGGCTGTCTACGCTGGCATGGTGGATGCCATGGACCATCACATCGGGCGTTTGATTGCCTATCTGAAAGAAACGGGGCAATACGACAATACAATCTTCATTTTCACATCTGACAATGGAAGCGAACCATCCGGCGCAGACCGTGTTCCTAGTGCAATCAGCAATGCCATCATGAAACGATCTCAAGGCTACACAGGCGAATACGAGACGCTGGGCCTTAAAGGCAGCATGAATTCAATGGGCCCAAGTTTTGCCAGTGCCTCGGCCTCTCCTCTTTCTTTCTATAAATTTTACGCCGGTGAAGGGGGCATGAGAGTACCTTTAATCATCTCTGGCAAAGGCATATCTCGAGATGCCGCTTGGCAACGGTCCTTCAGCTATGTCACGGATATTACTCCGACCATTCTTGATCTAACTAGTGTGAGCCACCCCGGACAATTCTTCGGTGGCAGGCACATTGAACAAATGATTGGAAAGAGCCTCGTTCCGCTATTGAACAAAATGACTGATCGTGTGTACGGCGCAAACGAAACTGTTGGCTATGAACTTGGTGGAAACAAAGTCCTCTTTCAGGGCAATTATAAGCTTGTCTACAATATTGGGCCCGTGGGCGACAATCAGTGGCACTTGTACGATATTGACAAAGATCCCGGTGAAACGAAAGATCTGGCACCAAGCGACAGCAAACGGTTTCAATCCATGCTAAACGCCTATCAGCGATATGCGGAAGCCAATAATGTGATTCCAGTTCCAGAGGGCTACAATCAATATCAACAGCTTGCCCTAAACGGCCTGAGAACAATCGCGAGGGAAAACATCCTGCTTTTCTTATTGACCATTGCTGTTCTTGTTCCATTTATGCTTTATGCACGCTCTCACGGGAAGCGCAGACAATAAGAATGGTGTTGTAATATTCGGCAATTAACCGTCACTATTTCAGAGGCGGCAAACACAAGAATGATGAAGTACTATGGCACACCTTGTTCCCAGCGTAGTATTGGAAGGCGTCGCCGAACTGATTGAACAATATGGGCAAGACCCGGTTGAATTATTTCGGCGTGTTGGACTCCCTGAAGCGGCTCTTATTAAGCCGGATGTTTTGATCCGCCCTGAGCACCTTTCCGGCCTGCTAGAACTGGCCGCTGTCGAGTGTAACGATCGTTTTTTTGGACTCAAGGTTGGCTGCTTACAACGCTTTGATATGATGGGCAACCTGTGGCTCACGGCTCGTCAAACTCGAACAATTGGCGAAGAGATGCAATTAATCTGTGAAAACCTTGCGTTACACACTGACTCTATGAAGAGCTATATTGCAAGCCACAGCACATCGGGCAATCTAATGGTCTGGGAATTTCAAACCCCTGCGCCACTTCAACCTCGCAATACACCTGTACCCTGGTCGCTCGTTCAGGTGACCGAGCAGATCGCGGCACTAACCTGTAAGGAGTTCAGGCGCTCGCTGGGCCCGGACTGGATACCTGATTATGTTCAATTCAGGCATGCTGCCCCCGCCAATGATAAAACACCGCTGTATAAAATCTTTGGTCATCGCGTATTCTTTAATCAGGATGTGAACGCAATGCACGTCACTGACGAAGATTTTTCTCGACCTAATACAAACAGCCCTCAGAGCGGGGCTTCCACAGAAATTCGAAAAAAGAATAAACGGGCCTTTCAATCCAGCTTCGGACTGGGCGACTCTTTCGTCGGTCGTGTTAACCGAGTTATTCGGCTTTTAATTAACGATGAGGGATGTACCGCTAGCGATGTGGCCCGCCTGGTAGACTTGCCAGAGCGCACATTGCGTTATCGCTTAAAAAAATACAACACAAGCTACCAGGCTCTTTACGATAAGGCTCGCCTTGAGATCGCACAAAACTATCTGATTAATTCAGAGTTGGCTGTCACTGCTATAGCAGAGCGCTTGCATTTTACCGACACGCCCTCTTTCTCAAGTTTCATTAAGCGACAGACCGGTCAATCTCCCAGAAATCTTGTCAAAATACTTGGCGACAACCAGCAATAACCGTACGACTACAATGCTTTTCTAAGCATCAGGGCTACTTGAGCGCTTTGCCAGGCCGAGCTTGATAAAAGTCCAGGGGGGGACCGATTGAACTATCCTGCCGTGTAACTTTCCCCAAGCGAAGATTTTGCCGTATATAACAACTTAATCGCCTAATATAGCAATAGTTTTTTTGTGATGCCCCTAAAATTAGCAGTCAACAAATGGATACTCTCAAAGAGCGTTCGGTGACTATATTCAATACAGGAGGAGAGAAATGGATCTTCAGATTCGCGGCATGTTTGCCACGGAGGGGGCCGAAGAAATCATGGAGACTTACGCGGAAGCCTTCGGTTTGGAAAAGAGTGAGGAGGTGATAATAACTCAATTCATGGAGCACAATAAAATTCCGGCGAGCTGTCAAGCTGTTGCCGATGACATGGCTCCTATGGCGGCATTACTGTGCAGCCCATTGTCGCGTTTTATCGTGGGTCAGAATATTGTGACCGACGGTGGCCAGCATCATTCTTTGTTCTAGACGAAGCGGATGAGTTTTATCCTCTTATCACTAAGCAGGTTTCTATGAAAAATTCCAAAAAAGAGATAATGGAGAGCCTGCTTGCAGCCTTTCCCGCATGGACTGTTAAACCTTATGTACATTGGGCCGTTCACGTCTCGCTATACAGTGCCAAAACACGTTCCTATATGATTAAAAAGGGTATCCACTTTACAGAAACCTCTCCTGCGGCAGGGGTGTTTGGCGCAAAAGACCGCTGGGCAGAGGTTATTATGCCGGCGTTGGGTTATTCGACAATGCCTGTATTGGATTTACCCGATGGCACGTTTATTTCAGATACAACAGCAATCATCCGATATTTGGAAGAACAGCACCCCGAACCACCCATGCTGCCTTCAGACCCCATTATGAGGGCACTTGCTTGGCTCATATTCAATTACGGAACAGAAGGGCTGTTTCTCAATGCGCAGCACTATCGCTGGAGTTTTAGCGAAAGCGCTGACTTCGCAGCGGCCGATATAGGGCGCGCCATAGCGGGGCCAACGAATGTTGAGGTCATCAAAATGATGGGGGAGAACTTTCAGGCCATGAAGCTGGAGAAGTTTCCTACTGAAGTTGGTATTACAGCGGAGACAATTCCGGCAATCGAAAAATCGAACGAGCTATTATTCGAGAAGCTTGACGTGCATTTCCGGCATTATCCTTACATTCTTGGTGGTCGCCCTTCTATAGCCGACGCTGCGATGATGGAAACACTGCACGCGCATCTGGGGCGCGATATCTACCCCGCAAACATCATGAAGAAAACGGCTCCGGCTCTTTACCGATGGACCGAAACCATGAACCGTCCCGGTATCGTGGACGCGGAATTAAGTCAGATCCCGCAGGAATATCTGGACCCCGACAATCTCCCTGACACCTTGTTGGATTTCCTCAAGCTGGTGAGTGATGATTTTGGGCCCCAGCTTGAAGCATCGGTCAATGCCTATGAAGACTGGCTGGCGACGGACCCGGAGCGCCCCGAAGGTGCGATTATTACGGTTGATGGCGCAGCCATGAACCGCCAGAAAATGGGGCAAATGGCATACAGCCAACAGGGCATAACGATTAAAAGAGACGCCTGGCCGGATATTCCCAATATGCATCAGTATGTTTTGGAAGTTGTTGACATGATGGATGCCAAGGAGAAATCCGATTGGTCTGAACTGATGCAATCTGTCGGCGGAGAGATTTTTGTGAACACTCGACTGTCACGTCCGATTAAACTCCATAAGCATCAGCCACCCTATGCCTATGTTCTAGGAGAAAGTGTTCTCGGCACTTAGTCTGTTTAATCCATTCCCTTAGTAAAGCAGCTACGATTCAGCCAATATTGGTGATTGATATCCTCAATGTCGCGAAGGGTCAAGTTGAAGCGAAAGTACAGCCAGACTGCGTAGGATATGATGTCGGACGGGAAGTGGTGTCTTTTATAAGTATTCATTGGCCGAGCCTAGCATTTCCAATGAGTTTACTTGGCGATACCCATGGGAGCCCTACCGGTGCAGCTACTCAAAACGAAATGCTTTTGCAAAAGGCGTGTAGTTATCCGGGCCGTAACCCGCGGAAAAGATAGCATGAACAAAGGGGTCGCATCGAATATTTTTTGATCAAGCTGTCGTACTATCAAAGTTTTCTGCTGGTACTCGCCCAAGGCGCTGATGTATGGTTAAAGTATTTTAGATCTTGCTTGAATGATCACTACAGGTTGATGAAAACTCCAACGTCCATTTGGACTGGCACACTAGGATTAAGCAGCCGTAACCTTGAACCAATAGCTGGCCCCTTAAAACTGCCACCTAGCGTTAAGTCGCCCACAGCGGCTTTCTACAAACTGGCTGAGGTAACAGGACAGAACAAGTGCCATCAATGCACTCGAGATGTAATTTAGTACGCTGTTTGGCCCTAGCATACGTTTCATCTGAGCCGCCCTTATACCGAGAACTTAAAGCCTGGCCGTGACGCTAAAGCACACTAGAGTGGACTGCTTTCCCGTCGAGAAAGTTCTCAATATTCGATTGCGCTAGCTGTGCTTGGGCGAATAACGTCTCGTAGGTGGAGCCGCCCTGGTGTGGCGTGAGAATGACGTTCGGCACACCACTCCAACGGGCGCTACTAGTCGGCTCAGGGTCGAAGACGTCGAGACCGGCACCCCCTAATCGATTTGACTTCAAGGCGTCGATTAGCGCGGATTCGTCGACAACGCTGCCCCGGGATACGTTGACCAAAACGCCCTCTGGGCCGAGGCAGTTAAGAATGTCCTGGTTAATGAGGTGCCGATTGGAATCGTCTGGGCGACAGCACACAATGAGTCCGCGACACTCCTCTGCTAAAGCTTTAACAGTATCAACGTAGGGCAGGTCCACGTCAGGTTTTGGGCGCGGGCCCCACCATTTGAGGTTGAGTCCGAACGGGGTCAAGCGCGTAACAACGTCGCGGCCAATGGAGCCAAGCCCGACGATACCAACGGGCATGTTGCGAAGTGAATGACGCAGTGGCGGTGTTTTACCGATCCATTGGTCGTTCATTATGTATGACTGTGATTGCGGTATACGCAGCAGCAGGCTCGTAAGAAGGGTGACGGCCAGATCAGCGACGTCGCCTGAATTCATGCCTGGCGCGTTTGTCACTGCGATTCCACGGCTTCGGCACTCCTCAAGGTCAATATTACTGAATCCTGCCGATATGGAGGCGATCATTCTCAGGTTCGGAAACCGCGCCAGCATGGCTTTGTCGAGCTTTTCAATGCTGGCTGAGAGAAGAATTTCGACATCGCTACCGTGCCGCTCGATGGTTGCGTCAATATTTTCGCTGGGTTGGATCCAGTTCCAGCGTGCAGGAGACTCTGGAAACAAGGTTTGCATTTGGGGGTGCATGGCTAGGACTGGGACTGAGGCGGTCATCGGGGTACTCGTCTCTAAATGAGTGAATAAAGAGTGCCTCTAAATCTTCGGTTGCGCACTCCGCAGGATGTATCGTTACTGGGCTCTGGGCTCTGGCCCTAGATGCTTAGATCCATTGCATTGTAGTCACGGAGTGAGGCTTTGGCGTCTGAGTTCCATGTATAGCTTAAGCCTTTTTCCAGAAACGGTTGATACTTGTAAGGCGTCTCGTCAGGAAAGCGTTGCCGTCGAGCGTCGATTCCGTAACCGATAACCTCGGACCGTTTTGATATGAGAGTGTCATCGAAGACTTGCGCTTCGTTGTGTGTACCTGCTCCCATAACGTCGAGAACCGAACTGCGTCGGTGGAAGCCCATGTTCACGGTAATGCGCGGTTCGAAACCTGTATTGGCGAATGAGCCGTGCACAAGCTGCCGGTTGCACATAATTACATCTCCGGCATCGCAGACAAGGGGAACCGTTCCCTTTATGCGTTCGCTTCCCGATTCCTCAACCAGCTTCTTGATGTCGACCTTTCCGACTTTATGACTTCCTGGTAAAACCCAGACACCGTTCACCGCGGTGCTGCCATAAAGCTGAGCCATAAAATTGAAGCCGTGAATGTCTTCGTCAAAGGCCTCACTGTCCCAGTGGGTCGTACCATCTTGGTGCCAGGATACGGCGGCACCAATTCCGGGTTCTTTGATGAAAAGCGTTTCATTGAAGGGAGCGAAGTCCTTGCCATTGATGGCTTCGGCAACCTCCAATAACTGAGGGTGCCCATAGACCCGAAGGCAAGCTTCCGAAAATTGGAGAGAACCCAGCAGGATAAACGGCGCCCACTCCGGCGCGTTGGCGGCGGCCTTGGGCTCATGGAGCTTCACCTGATGGCGTCCATTAGCTAGCGCTGAACCTCCCAGAGGATCGCCCAAAGGCTTTGACCAAACCAAGTTCGGCGCTGTGCAATCTGCCCCTAGTGCAGGGGCCCCATTCGCAGTGAGTTTTTCACCGGGACCAGCGGGGAAGCTCATTTTCATGGACGTAAGATCGTCGTCGATGTCCTTGAGTTCGTCTGCATTCAGAACACCGGTGAAAACGTAGAATCCGTACTTTCTGTAGGCGGCCAAAATATGGGGCTCTAAGTTGCCCTGGTCGTCAAAGGCAATGGGGCCGCGATTGTCGAGTTCCATGGCGCGCTCATGTCCGGCGAACAGAAATTCCCGCATGGCATCGGCGTCATCACCGTAGTGTGTCGCGCAGGCTTCGATTGATTCCATATAGTGTGGTCGGTTCATTGGGACTTCCTCTATTAGGGTTATTGGAGCCTAGCCAGTTTTGCATATTTTATGTATAATAAAAACTGTTGTCAAATACTTATAGGATCAGAACTTTGGGAGGCATCGTGGTAGCCAAGGGACAAGTAACGCGTCAGGCGAATAAGGAACTTCGAAAGCAAAAGATCCTTGCCGTTGCCAGAAATCTGATTGCTGCAGAGGGTTTTGATGCACTGACAATCAGTCAGCTAGCAGCGAGATCTGGGGTCACAATCCCAACCGTGCACAATTTGTTCGGGAAGAAGAACGACATAGTGCTCGAGTTGTTCAGAGGGTTGGTCGATCGAATCGATGAGGCATTGGCCAAACCTACGCTGGTAGACCCCATTGCCGCATCGGAGACCTTCATCGACAACCTGCTTTCTCTCTATGGCGCAGATGAGACTTTTTATAGGGCGGCGTTCTTGGGGGGCGAACGTCTTGGGCTCTTTGAACATGAAATGAACGATGGCATATTCAAAAAATCCATAAATGTGGCTCAGAGGCTTTGTGACCGCGCTCTAGAACACGGTTACCTACGAGGTCAATTGGATAGTCGCTGGCTTGCGCAGCAGCTGTTTGGTTCCCAGCGACTAGCAAGGCAGGACTGGGTCAGCGGTTACATTGATCTAAAAGAGTATCGTCAGCAAGCCTTGATCGGCATGCTCCTGACCTTTGCCGCCGACGCAACCCCGGCGTTACATGAGCGGATTTGTGCAAGAGTCGATCAATTGGCGCGGTGAGTGTTGAATTGTAAAAGGACAAAGTAAATGGCTATCCTTGGTAGGATGCCAGCCAGTTCTTGGCTCACAGTCGAGGCGCTTGCAAAACCTGACGCTAAATAATGAGGCGTGCCGGCGATAATCAAATTACTAGGGCATCTCTGAACAACGGCTAATTTCTGTTAAATAAAGGACTATTCATTTCTGGTGGTAAAACCATGAGCCAACTGACTTTTGCTGAAGCCGAATACAATATTAAGAAAAGAAAAACTCGTCGGGAGAAGTTTTTAGAGCGAATGGAGTCGCTAATACCCGGGCAGAAGTTTGAGCAGCAGCTTACGAAGAAGTATTCGAAGGGGAAGGTTGGCAGAAAACCCTGTCCGCTCGACGGTTGAATTGCACACTCTATTGACCCACATTTATAGAAATTAGCGTTTAATAACTGAACCGCAAATTTATTCTGCGTTATCCATTCCATAGGCTGTTGCGAGATTTGGGCGGATCAATAATCATTACAAGTGCCGGGCCACATTTGAACGCAAATCAACACGATAGAACCACAATTCGCCCCAATAAGTGCGGATTTGACAAAAAACCAGGCCATGATCATTCCCTGAATCTGTCTATACCGCACTATATAGAGCACTATTAATAATGTTATTAACAGCTTTATTAGGCACCCCTCATGACCAGCATCACAGCAAACGATCTCAAGACCAAAGGCGTATCTGTTGTCGAGTCTGCTCTTCAGGAAGACGGAGAAGCAGTGATTACTGTGCGTGGCGAACGCAAGTATGTTGTGCTCGATTTCAATACCTATAACAAACTGCGTGAATACGAATTAGATATCGCACTCCAGGAAGCCCGTATCGATATTGCAAGCGGCAACTACAAAACTGAAAGTGTTGATGAGCATATGAAACGAGTGCTTGGTTAATGCCGTACACACCGATATATCCGGATAGCTATATTTGGCGTGCCAAAAAATTCTTACGTAAGCATCCGGAAATCCATAATCAATAAATGAAAACGCTCCAGTTGTTAGAGCTAGACCCTTCTCATCCATCATTGAGGCTGCATGGTCTTGAAGGTCGTTTGAAAGACTTATCCTCAGTCTCCATCAATATGAGCTACCGGATAGTGTTGGAACTGGAGATTCAGAACGAAGAGATCATTCTAATTAGTGCCTATCCATAAACTAACAAGCTCAGTCATTGCGAGCGTTAGCGCGGCAATCTCATCCAGCATTGGC
>ENA-OSET01000951-OSET01000951.1-sediment-metagenome-genome-assembly--contig:-NODE-951-length-31292-cov-34.100465_pt1 | contig 31292 bp, 26 predicted proteins | sample MGYA00237882_ERZ534229 | MGnify/ENA primary metagenome ERZ534229 (study PRJEB26408, sample SAMN06266212) | sediment metagenome | isolation source: Hudson Canyon methane seep mesocosm | place... | reverse complement strand
GATATTGACCCTGAGCATTTAGAACATGTGCTTGCGCATAACCAAACCGAGAACCTAGACCAATTGATCATGAATGTTGGCCGCGGACTCCGCATGCCCTACATTATTGCCCGGCAATTAGCCTCGGGCGATCCGCAGGCGCTTGAGAATGCAGTCGAGATTGAGCAAGACGATCTACCGCTGATGATAAAAGGCACTGAAGGCATGGATATTTCCTTTGCGCATTGTTGCCATCCAATTCCTGGTGATCCGATTATTGGCTTACCGGGCATGCATGCAGACCTAATGATCCATTCAGAAGGCTGCCAGAAAGCAGTGAAGCTTAGCCAGAGCTCTGAGCGCATGCACTTGTCTTGGGTGAAGCATATTACGCATGAATTTGCGGTTGAATTAAAAGTAGAATTAGAACGCCAACGAGGTATTATCGCGGAACTTGCGTCAGCCATTAGCCGCGCTGAGGCAAACATTGAACACATTGGTGTCATCGATCAGAACACGCGTATGGGCGTCATTAAAGTCGTGATTCACATTCAGGGCCGGCGTCACTTAGCACGCGTTATTCGTCGTATTCGTAGCATGAAAGCGGTCATTAAAATCCAGCGCGTCATCAACTAAGGTTAATGACCAACAACATATTTAATAGCCCCCCCATAAAGGAACGTCGCACATGAGCAATAAATCCATCATTCAGTCGGACAGCGCACCAGAGGCGATTGGTACCTATTCACAAGCGGTGAAAGTCGGCGATACGGTGTATCTGTCCGGTCAAATACCGCTCGATCCTAAATCCATGACCTTGGTTGAGGGCGATATCTCAGCGCAAATCACACAGGTATTTGAGAACCTTACTGCCGTCTGCCAAGCGTCAGGTGGCACACTGCAAGACATCGTTAAGTTGAATATCTTCCTAACCGACTTAGGGAATTTTGCGACCGTGAATGAGATTATGGCACGTTATTTCGAGACGCCTTACCCTGCGAGAGCGGCTATTGGCGTTGCAGCGCTCCCCAAAGGCTCAGAGGTTGAAATGGACGGCATCCTCGTTCTCTCATAAAGCTGAACGAGCGTCTCAACATTGTTTTAAGCCGCGACAGGTCGAGCGAGTCCAGTTAAATCTCCAAGCCCTTCAAAAGCCATCGTACGATGGGAGAAATTAGGACTTACTCACCAAATCGATTAATTTGAATGCGCCGTGTACCGCTTTGTCTCGCACAAGAGCAGACAAAGCATTCGCTTTCTCGCTAATAACAGAGCGTTTCGCAGCTTCAAATAGAACGCGATCGCCTACACGGACCGTCCCAGCTTTGAGAACGGATATATTTACCCCTAGATGGCGTGCCGTATGCGACCCCAATGCATGCAGCACCTTGGCATCTTTCTCAAACGCGGCTTGCGCTTGGGCGGGCATCGAACAGCGTACTGTACGTGAAACGACGCTCAGAATGACATCGCCGATGTATAACTTCCCATCGACCCACTGAAATTCCGTAAAATCTAACTGACCGGATGGCGTTTGTATCAATAAATTTGGACGAAACCGCTCAACTCGAAAATCGCCTTCAGGCTCTAGCGCGCTTAATTTGGCAAGCGAACCACTGGTCAACAAATGAATTGGAAACGCATCATGATAGCGACCAAGTGGTGTCACAAAAACCGCGAGCTCCATTATCAAGCGCCAGCTGATTGAAGACATATTCGGCATTTTCTGGATCGCAAACTGCTTCTTCATCGCCTTCTCGCCTGCCGGCACTTTCAAACGATAATGTTTTAAATTAGTTTTCGGTTGCAATGGCCACAGGCTCACCGGCGTATCCATTGCCTGACTCAGTGCGGCATTGATATTCGGATCATGGCTACTTATTTTCGTTCCATCGGGACATACGATTGTCACGGGCCGCACCCCATTCGTCTTCGGTGCCTCAGCATAGCGGGCGGTAAACTTGAGCAGCTTCGGTAACTTGCGCACAGTACTCAGCTCGCCGACAGACTCATCTTTCACAATCCAATTGCGGTCACCGACCATGCCCGTTTTCTCTAGGCAACATTCAGCGACTTGCAGCCCTTCCATAGACTTAACCGGATAGCACCAAAGCTCACCGACTGTACCCACTTCAATCATTTTTCAGCCACCTGTAAAACACTCGCACTTTTTCGTTTACGCCTCTCAAGTCTTGATCTATTTCAATTAAAACGATGATCTTACTTTTAAAAGCCACGACTAACTTCCCATTAGATTTCTTCGATTAGCTTCGAGCATCGTTTTCTCTTTTTCCAGCATCGCGTAAAAGCGATGAAGTCTTGAGGGCAAGGCCATTCTATCGATCTGATCAATTCGGTTCATCTGTAATTGCTGATCTAACAAAAACAAGTAATATTGCGCCGCTTGCTGCGTCAGTTCTTGCTCGTTCGAAGGCTGACCAAAACGCGCTCGACACGTTTCTTTAAGTAAGGCTAGCAAGCCTTGCGTCGGTTTATCTTCGACAATCAAGGTTCTCGGATCCGAGACAAAAAAACCTCTCTGCCCTTGGCTTTCAAACTCGGTCACTTCAAAAATTGTTTTTAAATGTGCCAAAACCGCCGCATCCGTATCATTTTGTAGGCCTTGAACTGTCTTACGTCCGAGCTCAATAAAATGCGTACCCTTTGGATCAAAGTAATTGTAATCAATCGCATGCGTATACAGGTCTTTAGGCCCGTAATTGATAAATACCTGATCGCCGGGCGCATAATCTTGCTGGGCATGAATACAGAGCTTGTCATTTTCCAACGTAATCTGTTGGCCAAGTCGATCAGAGTGATTAAACATATCAACCACCGGCACAATGCCATGCGGATGAAAGGCTCGGCTGCGATAATTTAAATAAACATTCAAATAAATGCTTTCATCTATCGTCGGGTCATGCTCATGCAAAGTATTAAGTATTGCGTCGGCCCGACGCTTTGCTTCATTCACCCAACGAAATAGCATAGGATGCATTGATTGCAGTGACTTAAGTTCATCATGACTACTAAAGTAAATGCTGTAGTCACGCATCGCCTCAAGTGATTCAAACCCAGCAAACATGCCACTATATTCAGAGCCCTCTATATTCGAAAGCTCTTTTGCCGCCGCGTAGATCCAATTTAAACTGACGCCACCAACATTTTCAGTAATTGCTTGATCTGAACTGACCAACAATGCCGAAGTGGGCAAACTGGCCAACAGTGTCTTACCACTAATCGGCGCCGTCGCGTACATACCGTAAAGACCATCGACACATTTCCGCTCTAGATCATTCTGTAAAAACAATCCTTTTCCAAGCGCCCATTCGAGCACCGCTTGATATGCATCTTGCATTAGTGAAATTCCTCATTATTGTTATTCGTTTTTTAGCCACTCATTGTGCGGCCTCACAAAGCACGCGAAAAGCGAGAATTGTATATTTTGTGATGCATAAACAATTAAAGTAAAAGACCAGCCCTAACCTTCGGCATAATTTTGCAACATAGCTTCATACCCTTCCTTGAAGCTTGGATACTGTAACGCGTACCCAGAGGCATGCAGCCGCTTATTTGAGCAGCGTTTATTACCTGTTCGACGCGTCGGTAATGCCTCACTGGTAGCAAGGGATACATTGATTTTATCTGCGATAAATTGATACACCTCGCTTAAATCAACCGGGCAATCATCGCTCGCCAAAAAAAGAGGTGGTAAGTAATCACCCGCCAACGCTCTTCGTAATAAGTGTTCGAGAAAGCCAACACAATCATCTTCATGAATGCGATTACTTAACCTCAAGGTTGTGCTGATCGCTACCTGCCTGTTTTGCACCTGTGAAATTAAATGCTGCCGGTTACCACCGTAGATACCCGAAAAACGGACAATTGTCGCGGGTAAATGGCTTAATTGAAGGCTGTCCTCAGCCTCTCTCAACACGCGACCAGCGAAACTATGCGCTTGAGCTGGACTATTTTCGTCTATCCAGGAGCTATCATCCTGATGGTAAACCGATGTGCTCGACACGAATATAATCCGCTGCAAGGTCTTACTCACACTGAAATGCGAGAGCGTATGCCGTAATCCATCAATGAACACTTTACGATACGCGCGCTCATTGCGCTCACCGGGGCTTAAACAAAAGACGATAAAATCGTAATGGGTAGGCAATTGCGTGAAAGTGCCGGGCATTGAAACATCGCCATAGTAAGCGGCATGAATGCAGGGTGCTCCAGGTACGGACTGGCTGCGCCGAACACTATCAACCTGCATATGCTCAGCGAGCCGAGGCGCAAGCTTTTGCATTAACTTTCCATAGCCAATGAGTAATATTTTGGGGGAGCTTATAGCCATGAACTAACACTCTTAGTTGAGCGTCCGATAAAAAATGTCTACCATTATGCTTAAAGTTATAAAAAGAACTTATTAAAAAGGCAGGGAGATTTCTGTATGACGCTGACCGAATTGAAATATCTGGTTACTCTAGCACAAGAGATGCATTTTGGTCGTGCCGCTGAAAAGTGCTTTGTAAGCCAACCCACATTAAGCGTTGCTGTCAAAAAACTTGAAGATGAGCTGGGTGTCACCCTCTTTGAACGACACAAAGGCAACATTACCGTGACCGACTTAGGCCAGCGGCTAGTTCAGCAAGCAGGCGCTATTCTTGAGCAAACGCATGTATTCAAAGATATTGCCGATTCAGGCAAAGACCAACTCAACACCCCGTTAAAAGTAGGTGCAATTTATACAATTGGTCCTTATCTGTTCCCATATCTTATTCCTGAAACCATCAATCATTCTAACGATATGCCTTTATACATTGAAGAGAATTACACTTCGGTATTAAGGCAACGACTGAAAGATTGCTCACTCGACGCTATTATCGTGGCGCTGCCATTCAACGAGCCCGATGTCGTGACGATGCCACTCTATGATGAGCCGTTCATGGTGGTCTTGCCAAAAGGACACGCCTTGGCAGAGGAAACAGAAATCGACGGCTCAATGTTGGCCGATACCAACCTTTTACTACTGGGGCCGGGACACTGCTTTCGTGACCAAATTCTTGATCAATATGAGGAGCTCAGAGAGCTCGTTTCACAAGCAACGCAAACCAAAGAAGCGTCTCGTCTGGTGACAGAGGGAAGCTCTCTCGATACCATCCGTCATATGGTGGCCTCGGGCCTTGGGGTTAGCATCTTGCCTATGTCAGCGCTCATGGATGGCTTTTATGATAAACAAATGATTGAAGTACGCCCGTTTAAGGCACCCGTGCCGCTGCGAACCGTTGCCCTCGCCTGGCGAATCAGCTTTACCCGACCCAAGGCGATAGACATCATCGCCAGCAGCGCCAAAGCCTGCGGAAAAAGTTTGGCGTTAACAAGCAACCCTGCTGATCCTAAGGCCGAGCATCACTAGCGCATGCTTAATCTTGAAGAAGTGCCGTTGACGCAACTAAAAGGCGTTGGCAATAAGCTGGCCGAAACACTCGCTAAGCTCGAGCTCTACACACTGCAAGATTTGCTTTTTCACCTGCCCTTTCGCTATGAGGATCGCACGCGTATTTTGCCCATTTCGCAGCTGCGTCAAGGCCAGCATGCGTTATTTGAAGCAGAGGTTTACTCTAACCGGGTTGTGATGGGCAAACGACGCAGCTTAGAGTTGGTAGTGCGTGATAGTAGCGGTCAAGTGACCCTGCGTTTTTATCATTTCACGGCGGCACAAGCACGCCAACTGAGTATAGGTAGCTACTTACGCTGTTATGGCGAGGCGCGTTTGGGACGGACAGGTCTTGAATTTTATCATCCCGAATACCAAGTCATTACCCCAGGCGATATCCATCAGGTACCGGATACGCTCACGCCTATTTACACCCTTACCGAAGGCATACAACAACCCCGTATGCGCAGCCTTTGTAAGCAGGCGCTTACATACTTAAATCGAGGCAATTTAAAGGAGTTATTGCCAAAAGAAATTCTGTCGCATTTACAACTACCCGTGCTGGAAACAGCGATTGCTTATTTACATTCGCCTCCAGTTGAGGCGGATCAAGAAGCTTTATTGGAGGGTCAACACCCCTGCCAGCAGCGCCTGATAATGGAGGAGCTATTGGCACATCAACTCAGCTTACTAGCCCTACGCCAAGGCGCGCAACAACACCCAGCGTTGCCTTGCATGAACCTTGAGGCTAGCCAATCATTCAGGAATCGATTTTTAGCACAATTACCTTTTTCACTTACCAGCGCGCAACAACGGGTCTTTCAGGAAATAGAAACCGATATGCAACAAAACTTTCCTATGCTGCGTTTGGTGCAGGGTGACGTCGGCTCAGGAAAAACCGTTGTTGCTGCCCTAGCGGCGCTAAATATGGTGGCCGCCGGGGCGCAAGTGGCGCTAATGGCCCCGACAGAAATCTTAGCCGAACAACACCTCGCAAGCTTCTCAACCTGGCTAACACCGCTTGGTATTAGCGTGGGTTGGCTGAGTGGTAAAACCAAAGGTAAAACACGCCAAACAACACTCGACGCAATCGTGCGTGGCAACCTAAATGTAGTGATCGGTACACATGCATTATTTCAAGAGGAGGTTCTTTTCGCAAAATTGGGACTGGCCATTATTGATGAGCAGCATCGCTTTGGTGTGCACCAACGCCTCTCCTTGAAAGATAAAGGGCTGAACTCAGGCATAGTACCTCATCAGCTTATTATGACGGCGACACCTATCCCACGCACCCTCGCAATGAGCGCCTATGCTGACCTAGATACCTCGATCATTGATGAATTACCGGCTGGACGGCAGGCCATCGAAACCTTTGTCATCCCCGACACTCGGCGCGAAGACATGTTAAAGCGCGTTCAAACCGTTTGTGAATCCGGTCAACAAGCGTATTGGGTTTGTACGCTGATCGAGGAATCTGAGGCCTTACAATGCCAAGCTGCCGAGGATACTGCCGAATGGCTAACCAATAACTTACCAGGACTTGTGGTGGGTCTGGTGCATGGTCGTATGAAAACCGCTGATAAATCGCTGATTATGGACCAATTCAAAGCAGGTAGAATTGACTTACTGGTGGCAACAACGGTCATCGAAGTCGGTGTTGATGTCCCCAATGCCAGCCTTATTTTAATTGAAAACCCAGAACGATTAGGGCTCGCACAACTCCATCAGCTTCGGGGTCGGGTGGGTCGCGGTACGTTACAAAGCTACTGTGCGCTTATGTATCGCCCCCCACTCTCTGAAAATGGCAAACAACGCCTTGCCGTCATGCGCGAGAGTAACGATGGCTTCATCATCGCCGAAAAAGACTTGGAGCTGCGCGGTCCTGGCGAAGTACTCGGTACTCGACAAACAGGCTTGGTGAGTTTTCGTGTAGCCGATTTACAGCGCGATGCAGCATGGCTGGAGCAAATAAGGCCCATCGCTCAGGCAATACAACCCTCGTCTCCGATTGCACAAGCCTTGATAGAGCGCTGGGTAGGTCAACGGAAACGATTCGCGGAAGTATAGTAACGAAAAGCTGCAATTTTGGGTCGTATCTCAGCCGGATTCATCTACACTTTAGGGGCATAGGACAGCGTTAAGTAATTAACGAAAAAAACCATTGGAGCAGGACTGAAAAAGCAATGATCCCCGCCGCATTAAAAACTGCCATAGAGCCCTACCACAGACAAGAAGACCAACATTACTCTACCCCATCAGCGGTCGATAGAGAGACAGTAGATCTCGAACAGATCGTTACCATGGTATTAGTAAAAGACACACTAGGGCGCACGCAAGTCATTTTCCCAGCTGACTGTTTATTCGATATCCATACCTTGAGCAAACAAATGGGACGAGAGCTCGAACCGCTAAAGCATGAAGATGTCGCTAAATTATTGTCCAGTTACAATGTTGCTGCGATCCCCGCAATACCTGATATAACCGGGCTGCCCGCCATGGTTGATTCCCGTGTATTCGCAATGCCATTTGATGACATTTACCTTGACGCAGGCGATCGAAACACACTGATTAAAATCGACAAGGGTTTGTTTCTGGCAACGCTGAACAACACCCAACAGGGCGCATTCACGATCCCTTTGGCCACCATTCCGAGTAATCAGTGCCATCAGGATGAAGACGCGCAATGCATTAATCAAGCGGTTGAAAAATTTACAACGCGACGCATCAAGCAACGCATCGAGGATACGCTTGAACTGCCTCCGTTACCAAAAAGTGCGCAAGCCATCATCAAACTGCGAGCAGATGGTGAAGCAGGCTGTGATGAACTCTCGTCTATCGTAGAAAAAGACCCCAGCCTCTCGGCTCAAGTAGTCAGCTGGGCGGCCAGTTCACTCTATAATGCGCCGGGCAAAATAAAATCAGTGCATGATGCAATCATTCGCGTGCTTGGCTTTGATCTGGTTATGAATTTATCAATTGGACTTTCCCTGGGTGCATCGCTTAAGGCACCCATTGATACCGCACAGAATAGGCCTGCTTACTGGCATGAAGCACTGTGGACAGCGTTGAGTACGACGGCGCTTATTGCCAAAATTGAGGCACCCTATCGACCTAACTTTGGCATGGCTTATCTGTCCGGTTTATTGCATAACATTGGTTATCTTGCGTTAGCGCATATCTTCCCGCCACACTTCAAATTGATTTGCTTGTACATGGACGCAAACCCTCATGTGGATCCCTCGGTAATCGAACATCACTTGTTAGGCATTACAAGCGAACAGGTAGGTAGCCAACTGATGACAGTTTGGGGCTTACCTGCCGAAGTAATCACGGCCATGCGGCATCAAAAAAATGGTCGTTACCAAGGCGCTAATGCAGAATACGCAAAATTATTAACACTGAGCAAATATGTGTTAGCAAAGCGCGGTATTATTCCCATGCCAACCTATACCCCGGTGGCGGAAATTTGCGCGTTTTTCAATATTAATGAAGCCATCGCGTTAGAAGCAGGCGATTTATTATTTGAGAAAAAAGACGATGTAGACAACATGGTTAAACAACTAGATGACGCTTAGCTACTAACGATAGCTTGCTTATACCCAACCTTTGCTAAAGGATTAGGACGCTTTCCAATTTGCGAGTGCTGTGTATTGTGCAATGGTCAAATTTTCTGGCCGCAGGCTCACATCAATGTCTAGTTGTTCTAGCGCCTCCGGCGCGACAATGCCCGCAAGGGCATTACGCACTGTCTTCCTTCGTTTCATAAAAGCCGACTTAACAATCGTCTGTAAACGTTCAATAGAGTCAACGGGATGCGGATATTCTGCATGAGGTACCAAACGAACAATTGCTGATTCTACTTTTGGTACCGGGGAAAAGGCCTCTGCAGCAACAATAAACAGAGGCTGAACCCGACAATAATACTGTGACATGATACCCAGACGACCATACAACGAATCACCCGGCTGGGCTGCCATGCGTTCCACCACTTCTTTTTGCAACATAAAGTGCATATCTTTCAGGTGCGTTATGTTTTCCAGTAGATGGAAAATCAACGGCGTTGAAATGTTATATGGTAAATTGCCCACCACCCTCAGCGGGCTATCTGCACTCGCCAGCGCGTTGAAATCAAATTTCAACGCGTCGGCCTCATGGATTTCAAATTCGGGGTAGTTGAAGAATTTAGTGCGCAAAATTGGCACGAGATCTCTATCTAACTCAACAACCGTTAACTTGCCATCTAAGCTATCTAGCAGGTATTCGGTTATCGCACCAAGGCCCGGCCCAATTTCTACCACCTGATCACCGGGGAGCGGATTAATACCACTAATGATACGTGAAATAACCGCCTCGTCTTGAAGGAAGTTTTGTCCGAAGCGCTTTCGTGCTTGATGACCAGCCTTGGTATTTTTCTTCGCCATAGTGCGTTCTCGATTACATTACTTTAAGGCGCATGCCAGCGTCTTTCTATTGGGTCGTTTCGACCATTTGAACGGCGGTATCTATCGCGCAGCGTAAGCTGCCGACGTCAATATCACCGGAGCCCGCTAAATCTAATGCCGTGCCATGATCAACTGACGTACGGATCATCGGTAACCCTAACGTGATGTTGACCGACTCACCAAAACCCGCATACTTCAGCACAGGTAGACCTTGATCATGAAACATCGCTAATACGGCATCAGCCTCGCTTAGGTATTTTGGTGTAAATAAGGTGTCCGCAGGTAAGGGGCCAATCAGCTCGATACGTGATCCGTGCCGCGCTTGCATAGCAGCCATTACAGGCTCAATAATTTCAATCTCTTCGCGCCCCATATGACCACTTTCGCCAGCATGCGGGTTCAAACCGCTGACCAGCACGCGCGGTTTTTCAATACCGAATTTGGTGTTGAGATCAGTAATCAAAATGTCGAATATATGGGTTAGTTCTGTTTTATTTAGGCTCGCGGCGACCTCTAATAAAGGAATATGCGTTGTTGCAAGGGCTACACGCATGTGCCGATTCGCTAACATCATCACCACTTTCTCAACGCCACACCTCTCTTGTAGGTATTCAGTATGCCCACTAAATACGATGCCCGCTTCATTAATCAAGCCTTTGTGGACCGGCCCGGTGACATGCCCAGAGAAACGGCCTTCGAGGCAGCCATCAATGGCAACATCTAGGCAATGAAGCACATAACCGGCATTTGCTGGATTCAGCTCCCCCGGCATACAGCCTTGTGCCAACCGTTGAGGCAATACCATTAAGGTTGCCTTGTCTGTTTTGGAGAACGTCTGGCCCTGCCATATGATAATAGTTAGCGGTAAATTCAGCGCCAGCGCTCGCCGCTCTAATAGGTCGGGGTCGGCAATCACCACAATCGGGGCAGTAATACCCTCTTGCGCTAAACAGATCACTAAATCGGGACCAATCCCGGCTGGTTCACCGGGCGTAATCGCCAAAGGGGCATTCAAAAAGGCCATTTAAACCTCTTCATCTAAAGCATAGGCTTCATCTTTAATATCAATAAACGATTCCGATCTAATCTCGAGAATCCACTTTGATAACTCTTCCTCGTATTTACGGCCTTGGATAACTTGGCGAGCCTGATTCGCTTGTAACATGGCACCAATATCCTGATCACGCGCATCCTCGACGCGTAAAATATGCCAGCCAAAACTCGACTTAAATGGCTCACTAACCTTGCCAATAGTCGTATCTAACATCACTTGTTCAAACTCAGGTACCATTTGACCTGGGCTAACCCACCCTAACTCGCCGCCATCAATCGCTGACACAGGGTCATCTGAGTTGGAACGCGCGATCTCTGCAAAATCGTCACCTTGCGTAACGCGCTCATAAAGTTTATCGATAATCTCTTTCGCTTGGGCGTCCGAGCGAATTTCATTCGGCGAGACTAAGATATGACGCACCTGACGCTGTTGGACCATCTGCTCAGTACCGCCACGTTTCTCAAGTGCGGTGATAATATGAAAACCGCTTCCAGAGCGAATCAACTCTGAGGGTTGACGTACCTCTAAACTCGGTAAGATATCCGCGGCAATGGACGGGAGTTCATTCTCTTTTCGCCAACCAATCACGCCGCCGTTTAAAGCCTGGCGACCATCCGAATTGGCCACCGCTATTTCTTGAAAATCAGCGCCTGCTTTCAGTTCGGCTAACACTTTTTCTGCACGCGCCGTTACCGCCGCTTGGTTTTCTTCACTGGCCGACTCTGACATCGCAATCAAAATATGGCCGATATAATACTCAGTTCCGGTCTGTTGACGCCCTTCCTTTGACGCCAGGAAGTTATCGATCTCTTGCTGGCTGACTTGAACTCGCCGATCTAACTCGCGTTGTTGCACACGTGTGATGACCATTTCACGACGAATTTGCTCGCGGGCCGACGCGTAGCTCTCTCCCTCACTGGCCAACTGTGCTTCAAACTGCTCAAGCGTCATTTTGTTTGAACGCGCAATATTCGCCAAGGTTTGGTTGAGTTGACTATCACTGATACGGATACCCGCAAAATCAGCTTTCTGGAGCTGGATGCTTTCCAATATTAACTGGTTCAACACCCGCTTTTCTAAAACCTCTCGGGGTGGCAAAGGCGTACCTTGTCCGCCTAAACGCGATGAAATCGAGCGTACCCGACTATCTAACTCGGACAACATCACAATGTCATCATCAACAATGGCGATGACCTTATCTAACAATTGCGAATCATTTGCCACCGCATTCATCATGAAACAGCTAAAACCAACGAAGCAAAGCCATTGGCGAACTTGTCTTTTTACAATCATAGAACCTATCTTTCTGCGCATATCATATCTTTCATAGCTGGCTTATCGGCTGAATGCCGCCTTACAAGACTTCTTCTACCGCTTGATATCCAGAGATTAAATTATCAATCTTATCATCGCTCACACCAAAGCTACCCAAACCACGTAACTGGAACCGAAATAAAATGGCATTATCAAGCTCCCCTTCATCGGTTAAGTAATTTTGTCCAAGCAATTGTATTCCCCAGCAGCAGCTGGTGTATTCGAGCCCAATTAAACTGCCAATGGTGCGATTCGCATCAAGATCATAGCGCCACTGACCCAGCAACTGAATATCCTGGCTAACGGGATAAATGAGCGAGGTATCACCCTGTTCGATATCGTTCTTTTTATAACGATGCGAAAGATTTAATAACCAACCGGAAGCAGGCGATTGATAACTCACCTTACTCACACTTTCTTCGGTTTCGTCTTCACTTGCATCCCAAAGATTGGCGAAATAAATATTCCAGCGTACGTCGGGGCGCAACGTTATTTCGGAAGCAAACAGTGAGTCAGTTGCGTAAATATCTGCGCCACGCGTTAGGCTCACATCCGTGTCATCAAATTGGTATATGTGGCCGAGATTTAGGCTAACCACATCGAGCCCACGAGCCCAGTCTGTTAAGCGACTGCCAACACTCATGGTCAGTCGATTTTCGCCACTGATCCGATCCCCCCCCGTATAACGGTTAGAGCGAAAAAGATTTTGGTAATCAAAGCTGGGAACGGAACTATCAAAGTTGGGTAACTTATTTTGAAACTCGTCTTCCGTGTACACATAGTAAAGACGCGGTTCCAAACTCGAGCTGTAATTGGCCGGCAGTAGGCGCGCGGGTCGATCAAAATATAAGCCCGCGTCTAACTCTGCAATCGGCATGGTGCGCGAAGCATATGCATCATCACCAGGATAATCTTGTAACAGATAATCGGTATGGTCGATGCTCAGGCTTGGTTTTACATAACCCCAACCGGCGCGCACTGGATAACTCAACTTCGGCACATGACGTAAGCGCGAGCCATAGGCGGAGGCAGCCAAACTTAAATCTTTGTTATCTCTGTAAAAATACGAGTAACGACTGCCCCAGTCTAACTCAAAATCACCAACCATATAATTAGACTGATAACTCACTTCGGGCAAGCGCTGATAGGCGATCTCCTCGGGAAGAATATTGTCATTCAAACTGCGGTTTTCCTGCAGCAAAACCGATACACGGTATTGATTACCGCGCTTTTCCAGTCGTGCTCGTCTTTCCAGCATATCACTGCTCGCGATTTGCACACCTTGATCTAAATCTTGAAGGTAGTCATTGTCGCTAATCGCCGCATATTCAATATCGCCACTCAAATGCGAGGACCATGCCGACAAATCCCAATCCTGGTCCAAACTGAAGCCCCAACGCTTACCGCTCTCGTCAGTATTTCCCAGGGTCAATTGGTTATCGATGTAATCCTTATCTTCACCAATATAACTGACCGACATGCGGCTATCTGAAATTTCACTCACATGGCGAAATTCAACGTCGTGATGTAAACCGCGCCCACCGATATAAATCGGCGTATAGGTAGCATCATAATTTGGCGATAAGTTTAAGTAGTAGGGCGTCGCTGCGTAAAAACCACCCGCATTAGAACTGCCCACCTCTGGAAACAGAAAGCCACTCTTTCGACGGTCATCTATTGGGAAAGAAAACCACGGTACGTATAACACGGGTACATCGGCAATATTAAAGCGGACGTGTTTCGCTTCACCAAAGCCTTCCTCTTGGTCAAAACTAATGGTCGACGCTTCAAATGACCAATCCGGTTCTGGCACCGCACAGGTCGTAAAATTCCCATCATAAATTGATAGCCGCATCGGGTCGGCCTGATCGATCAAGCCAGCTTGGCCACGATACCCACTTTCAGGGCTATAAAATTCAGCTTCATGCAAGCGCGCTTGCTCAGAATTCAAATTAACCTCAGCACGCTGACTACGCATCTCCATCTGTGGACCCGATATATAAATATTGCCATCGAGTTCCGCCTGATTTTTAGCTTGGTCGATTATCGCGCGATCACTGCGTATTTGATAACCATACTTGGCAATATCAATATCACCTTGTAATTCGAGTCGGTTATTTTCAAAGTATTCCACATATTCAGCATGCACGGTAATTTGCTCATCACCGAACTCAACTGTCTGGCCTTGCTCAGCCGAGTCAGGCGCAATGGTGGTTTGCGAGTGGTTTGCGAACGATGGGGAGGTCGAACAGCTGCCGCGAAGTATCGTATACGTTTCAAGCTCGCCTAAACGATCGAGCATTGAACCATTTAGAGCGGTCTCAGATGCCATGACGGTAGCACCCGCAACAGCGAGCGTTATGAAGCTCAAAAGCTTCGAATTGCCGCGCATGAAAACCTCTAAATAAAAATCAAAGAAATGCTTAAATACCCCGAAATAAGGCGGGTTAACCGATAGCTGGGCATGATAAACCGTGAACACTTTGATGTCATTTAACTTTTTGATTAGGATGCGCCCTATACAAAGAAAACATCTTGCCTCAATACGTAATTTCCGGCGAACAACCAAGGCCCCTCATGGACCCCAGAAAAAAACAACTCGAACAATGGTGTGCCCAACACTTTAACCTAGATACGGTCGCCTTGAGCGACGTCTCGGGTGATGCCAGTTTCCGGCGCTATTTTAGATATCAAACGGGGGACAAGGCCTTTATTTTGATGGATGCGCCACCCGAGAAAGAGGATAGCAGCCGTTTTGTCAGCATCGGGCAACACTGGTATCGCCAAGGCATTCCTGTACCCGCCATCTTAAATGAAGACCTTGCGCAAGGCTTTATGCTGTTAGAGGATTTTGGTGACAGACAGCTTTTCAGCGCATTGCTATCAAACGCAAAACCTGATGTTAGTAACGGGCAACGCCTCTACTCAAAAGCCATCAGCCTGCTGCATAAAATCCAAGATATTGACGACGATAGCCGTCACCCTCTGCTTCCTTATGATGAAGCACTTTTCCGCAGAGAAATGGCATTATTTACCGACTGGTTATTGGCCGAGGCCCTCGCTCTTTCGTTAGACAGTAACGTCGCCAAAGCGCTTCAGCAAAATTTCGATACGCTTGTTAACTGTGCCTTGGCGCAAGTGCAAGTGCCCGTGCATCGCGACTATCATTCTCGCAACTTAATGCTGCGACCGGATAACTCAATCGGTCTGATTGATTTTCAAGATGCTGTGTCAGGTCCTTACACCTATGATCTCGTATCCCTCCTGCGTGACTGTTATGTTGCTTGGCCACAATCACTTATTACTGAACTCTGCCAAACCTATCAACACCAAACAACCCACGCCAAGATAAGCCAATTAACACGGCAACACTTTCAACGTGACTTTGACTTGATGGGCCTGCAGCGCCATCTGAAAGCCGCAGGTATTTTTGCGCGTTTAGCTTTGCGCGATGGAAAAGTGGGCTATCTTGATGATATACCACGCACCCTAAACTATATCGTCGACGTCAGCGGAAAGTATCCAGAGCTGAACGCCCTGCATCAACTTGTAACTACCCATGTTTTACCGCGCATGACAGAGCAACTAGGTGCGCTCAAGCAACGCATAGTGAGTGCCGAGGCATGAAAGCGATGATACTCGCCGCCGGCCTAGGCAAGCGCATGCAACCCCTCACAAATAACTGCCCAAAGCCGCTACTCAAGCTTAAAAATAAACCCTTAATCGAATATCACTTGGAAGCCATCGCCGCAACAACGATCCAAGATGTCGTCATTAATACCCACTGGCTTGGTGACATGATCCCTGCGGCATTAGGCGATGGTTCTCGCTGGCAACTGACACTTCATTACTCGCATGAAGATGCCTTACTCGAAACAGCCGGGGGCATTCGCGAGGCATTAACCACACTTGATGAGGGGAATGACCAGCCATTTCTCGTCATCAATGGTGATATCTATTGCTCTCTCAATCTTTCTGAATGGGTAAGTCAAGCACTGCCACGCATTGAAAATAAGCAGGCAGTGTTAGGAATAGTGACGAATCCAACGCATAACCCCGAAGGCGATTTTGTATTTGATGGTCAACAACTAAACCTTAAACAAGACAGTAACGAAAACCGCTACACCTACAGTGGCATCGGTCTATACCGGCCATCATTTTTTAACGCGCTGCCATTCGGGCGGTGCGCACTGGCGCCTCTTTTATTCGATGCCATTGCGCGACAAAGCATCACGGCATCCATCATTCACGCCCCTTGGACCGATGTAGGCACGCCAGAACGCCTCCAATTGCTTAGCACACAACTCAGCGATTAAAATTTGATCATAGCGGCAAATAGCTGCCCTCACTTCCAAGTAAAGCTAACTAACAATTCAATAACACACTTAATATCAATAACTTATAAAGTGGTTTGTTTTTTGCTTCTATCGTTTCTCAATCCAAGACACACCAAATTTTTGTCGTATACCTTGAGCGAAACATGCAAAAACACACTACCCAAGCGCCTCCAACCCAGAGCTTTTATCGTCGTTATATCGAACCGAATCAACGCACGCTGCGGGCTCTTGGCGCTCTCGCTTTTATCATCGCTAGTTGGCTAGCCATTGTTCAAACTAGCCACATCACCCTAAATTTTTATGCGCTTGCCGCTTTGCTGCTGGGAACCTGTATTTCAGTTTTGCTCATCCATGGGCTGAGCGCAGGCCGAGACACGATTAGCTATGTGACAAAACTCAAACATTACCAACCGCCAGATTTGGCATTAGAAATTGCCAAATTAACGTCTTACTCTAAGTTGTGGTTTCGTAAACAATTTCAGATCGTTGATGGCGAACTCGAAAAGCTAGACGACCCCTTCATGCGTCGTGGCCTCCAAGCCATTCGCGACCAAGAGGCCTTAGACGACACAATGAATATGCTACATTGGAAAATTTCGCAGCAGCGAGACCAAGACAATAAGCGAATTTCAGTCATGCAATCCCTGTCACAACAACTGCCAGTGTTTAGTATTTTGGTCGCATTATTGGTTTTGCTTGGTGGGCTGCAGGGAGAACTCAGTCTGCAAGGCTTTAGCGGCATCATTAGCGAAGCAATCTTATGCGTCGCCAGCGCTTTGCTACTGAATCAATGGCTGGTCAAACCGTTAATCATGCAATGTGAGCGTATTCGCGATGCCAGCACAAAGCGCCTGCAACTGATTGCCGATGGCATTGCTTTAGTGCATCAACAACGCACCCCCTCTATCGTTTTTGATACCTTGATCAACTGCATTCAAGACACCCCTATTATTCGCCAGAAAAAGCCTGAACACAGGTCAGCATCTGTACAAGCGCTCATTCAACAAAGCCGTAAACAACCGCGCCGATCTAATGCAGCCTAGATCTCACACATTAAGCCATTTTGTTGATGGTCATGGCGCCGCTCATTTTCATACGGTTGAAAGTGTTCAGCATGAGCCAAACACGGCAGCAAGTTTTTTTCTGTTTGCCGTTTGCACCATCACCGCCTTGTTATTTGCTTTGACGGCAAAAAACGAGACGCAAGGGACACCGAATCTGAATAGCGACTCAGCACTATTAAATGGCAGTCTTGCTGCCTCGGGTATTATCGAGCGCCCTGCGTTTGATAAATACCACATATTGTATGCGCTGCAACGGCATATAGAAGAAATAGAACTGAGCGGCAGTGCGCATGCCTTCGAGCATGACAACGGCCTTGTAGTATCATTGCGCAGTAATTTTCTATTTGATTACGGTGAGGCTGAAATGAACCGATCGGGCCGCGCGATTATCGAAGCGCTCGCCCCATTTTTACAAAAGCTACCTGGTTCGTTCCGCCTTATACAATCACAAAATGACGCGCCAACACCTTATGACTCTTACCCAAATAAGGCTGCACTTGCCGCTGCGAGAGAGACAACGCTCGCGCATTTCTTTGCCCTTAAAGACTTGCCTATCGACACCATTGACGCCGCCAGACCCAAAGCGAGCCAGGTAAGTGCACCGCTGGGCCGCACGCTCGTTCAGCTAATTTTGTCAGACTAAGCACGGCTAAATTGGTTAGCCAAAAACAACCATGACTCCCTGAAAGTGGCTATAAACATTGAAAAAAAGATACAAAAAAAGGAGGCAAACGCCTCCTTTTTTTGAACTTCAACGCGCGAATTAAGCGGCTGCAGTTGCTTTTTTCGCTGCTGGCTTACGCTTAGCAGGTGCTTTCTTAGCAGGCGCTTTTGCTGCTTTCTTAACAGGCGCTACCGGCTTTTCAAATTTTAAGATGATGTCACCAGCGTACTCGCCAACGCGCTTGTTTGCGTCGCGTGCTGCACCGTATGCTTTTGTTGCATACTCGTCATGCTTCGCTTTTACAGTGTCTAGCTTGTATAGCTTTTCTGCATAACCAAATGAAGCAGCAGAAACTGCTTTGTATTGCTCTTCAACTGTGTCGATCGCTTTTGCAACAACGCCTTGAACTTGCTCTTGGTAAGACTTAATAGTCATGTTGATAATCCTTTTAATCAATGTATTAAAAATCAAAACTGATTTCACTAAGTAAGCAACGTGAAATAACAGAGGCTTACCAGATTGAACGCAAGGCTACAGAACTAAATTAGAATAATCATACTAAGGCGTAAATTATTTTCTAATGACTACTTACCACTCTAATAACACCCACTTCGGTACCAACAACGTTGAGGTTTCCTCGCGGATCCAACCGTCACCGTCCGCCGGCACAAGGTAATATTCAGTGCCCGTGTTGGGTACCACTTTTATCTCTTTCAATACGCCATTTACACGATATTCGTAAAAGGTCTTATCGTCGTCTTCACGAATGACGATGTCGGGCTGCTCTCCACTGGCCAATTCTTCGGCAAAGCCGTGCTGATGCCAGGCAAGTAAAGTGAGAAATAGAAGTGTAAAAGCGATGAGTCGTTGCATAATCCCTGATATCCATAAAAGAAGGTTTAAGCTTGCGCCGATTTTGCCTAGTATAGCAGTCCTCTATTTCAGCAATCCAAACTTCATTTATGACTAGCAACGCTCCTGCTGTTCTCGTTGACGGCTCTTCCTATCTTTTCCGTGCTTATCATGCGCTTCCGCCTCTGAATAATTCCAAGGGTCAGCCGACTGGCGCAATTAAAGGCGTGGTGAATATGATTCGCCGCTTGCAACAGGATTACCCTGAATCAAAAATTATTGTGGTATTTGACGCCAAGGGTAAAAACTTTCGTCATGACCTTTATCCTGAGTACAAAGCAAATCGCCCGCCGATGCCAGATGACCTGCGTAGCCAAATCCAACCCATTCACGACATTATTGGCGCACTGGGTTTGCCTCTGTTGGTTATTCCAGATGTCGAGGCAGACGATGTGATTGGCGTGCTTGCGAAACAAGCCACCGACAGTAAGACTGACGTCATTGTATCCACGGGCGATAAAGACATGGCCCAGCTCGTCACCGAGCATGTCACACTGATTAACACCATGACTGACACGGTGATGGATCAGGACGGCGTCGTGACTAAATTTGGTGTGCGCCCTGACCAAATAATCGATTACCTTGCTCTCGTTGGCGATTCGGTCGACAACATTCCCGGTGTACCGAAATGCGGACCCAAAACCGCCGTAAAATGGCTAGCGCAATATGAAAGCTTGCAAGGTGTCATGGATAACGCAGACCAAGTAGGTGGAAAAATTGGTGAAAACTTACGGGCAGCGCTAGAGAAACTGCCGCTCTCTTATGAACTGGCAACGATAAAAACTGATATTGCGTTGCCGCAACATTTAAATGAGATTGAGCCCAGCGAGATAAACATTAACGCACTGCGCGAGCTTTATGAAGAATTTGAATTTCGCTCTTTATTGAAAAACTTAGGTGCGAAAGCGTCCAATGGCGATGCCGTCACACCCAGCGAAGCCATCGCAACACCGCCTCCGGTGGCGGCCGATTATGATACGATTTTCACGCAAGCGAGCTTCGATACCTGGCTGGCAAAACTGAAAGCTGCGCCTTACTTCGCCTTTGATACAGAAACCACTAGCCTCAATTACATGGAAGCCAAAGTGGTGGGTGTATCGTTTTGTTGTGAAGCCGGTTCGGCCGCGTATCTACCCTTTGGACATGACTATATTGGCGCGCCAGAACAGCTCTCACCCGATGCTGTTTTCGCCGCATTAAAACCCATACTTGAAGACCCTGGCATTAAGAAACTTGGACAAAATCTGAAATACGATAAAAATGTGCTCGCAAATCATCAGATCGATCTGCAAGGCATTGCCCATGACACCATGATCGAATCCTATGTGCTTAATTCAACGGGTACGCGCCATGATATGAATAGCTTGGCGGAAAAATACCTTGGCCGTCAGACCATTCATTTTGAAGATATCGCAGGAAAAGGCGCCAAACAGTTAACCTTCAACCAAATCGCCATTGAGCAAGCCGCTCCTTACGCGGCCGAAGATGCCGACATTACCCTGCAACTTCACGAGGCCCTGCTGCCAAAATTGAAAGAAGAAAGTGGTTTACTTGAGGTTTATGAAGCTATCGACTTACCACTTGTGTCGATCATTTCTAATATTGAACGTCGCGGTGCAAAAGTTGATGCGCAATTGCTCGGCATGCAAAGCATAGAATTGGCAGCACGCATTCACACGCTGGAAAAAGAAGCCTTTGATTTAGCCGGTGAAGAATTCAACCTGAGTTCGCCAAAGCAGCTACAGGCTCTGTTCTTCGAAAAACTAGGCCTTCCAGTTATCAAAAAAACACCCAAAGGCCAACCGTCCACGGCCGAACCTGTGCTGCAAGAGTTGGCGCTCGACTACGCACTACCCAAATTAATTCTTGAACACCGCAGCCTCGCCAAACTTAAATCAACCTATACCGATAAATTACCGCAGTTGATTAATCCGAGCACCGGTCGCATTCATACTTCATACCATCAAGCAGTCACGGCAACGGGGCGCTTTTCATCAAGCGACCCAAACTTGCAAAACATACCGATTCGTACCGAGGAAGGTCGTCGAATCCGGCAAGCGTTTATTGCTGAACCCGGCTATAAGTTAATTGCCGCCGACTATTCTCAAATAGAATTGCGGATCATGGCGCATCTTTCTCAAGACAAAGGTTTGCTGTCTGCTTTCGCCCAAGGTGAAGATGTACATAAAGCCACTGCAGCGGAAGTATTTGATGTTGACGTTAGCGAGGTAAATGCAGATCAACGCCGCAAGGCCAAAGCCATTAACTTTGGTTTGATCTACGGCATGTCCGCCTTCGGTTTGGCCAAGCAAATTAAAGTAGAGCGTTACGAAGCACAAGACTACATTGACCGTTACTTCGCGCGCTATCCAGGTGTATTAGACTATATGGATGGTATACGTGCACAAGCACACGCGACTGGATACGTTGAAACAGTATTTGGTCGGCGCCTTTATTTGCCCGACATCAATGCGCGCAACAAAATGCTGCAACAAGCGGCAGAACGCACCGCTATTAACGCGCCCATGCAAGGCACTGCCGCAGATATCATAAAACGCGCGATGCTCTCGGTAGAGACAACCCTATCTACCGATGACTGGGACGCCAGCATGATTATGCAGGTGCATGATGAATTGATCATCGAAGTAAAAGAAGAACAATGCGAAGCGGCGGCGAACAAACTCATTGAATTAATGATGTCCGCGGCACAGTTAGATGTGCCACTGCTTGTGGAAGCGGGGGTTGGCGACAACTGGGACGAAGCGCATTGACCCTGATGCGGGCGCCAGAGCGCGGTTACGCGGCACAAATAAGGTAATCATAAAAATTATTGATGCATCACTCATCCAATTGAGAAAAGGCGCCGTATTAACGGGTGTTAATCAACTTTTTTGGAGTGAAGCATGGCCAGACTAACTGAAAGCGCTGAAGTATTGGTACGCATTCGTCGCAAGGCATACCAAAACGCGATACATTTTGGCACGTATGGTAAACCTGCTTCATTCACGTCTGGCCGCATTGTGACCAATTTTCAAGAGCACTGCGATGCACGCCTGTCACAGCTACGTACCGGTTTGTAACACCCAATACCACACGTAATATCGCCATAACTCCGCAAAAGCCTAGCCCACATGCTAGGCTTTTTTGGTTTTAGCGACTCAAAAGCGAGCGTTTACCCGCACCAGCCCGGGGACACTGTAGAGATCTGCATCATCAAGAATCAGTGGGACAAGGTCTAAGGTTAGGCGGTCATTATAGGCCCAACGCATGCCTAAGTTGTATCGGTTGTCATTGTTACTCTCTGTGGTTAGCAGGGCCTCAAAGCCGGCCGAAAACAAACCCACTTCGGTATCTATGATGCCGACATAACCACCAATATCCAACTCAAGAAACTCATCATCCTTTAACTCACCGTCGGCATAAACGAAACGTGGGGCAAAGGTGAACCTGGCAGCGTCCGCATCAATTGTAAACGCGGCACCCACTTTAAAGTTGGTTTGATCGAATATCTCAACGCCTTGCTCGTTTTCAAGTTCTGCATGCGAGAAACCCGCAATCAGCGCCCATTGGATAGCATGAGAGTTTGTCTCACCTAACTGCACATCTTTCAGTGCATACTTGAGTAAGGCTTCGTTCTCATCATAGGCATCTAAACCACTATTGAATAGCAACTCAGCATTCGGTAAACCGAGGCGCACGCCGCCACCACTATCAATGGCATCCGCACCGCTATGCAATTCTACAGAGGCCTGCCCTGTGCCTGCGACCGTTCCATGCTCAATAAAAAAACCACGAGTTGGCGGCTGGTACTTTGGTGTCTCAGCAGAGGTGACGGATGAAATTAAACTTGCACTACTTGCAAATAGAAAGGGCAATAACAGCGATAATCGCTTTACTTGCATAGGAACACTCCTGATTAATCGTCCTTTAAAGAAAAAATATGACTAATCAAGAATAAAACGTAAGCCTACACCCGTAGATTCCGAACGGACGATTTCCATCTTTAAAATGGGCGCATCGTTTAACAAGCCTTGCACTTGCCCCTCTACGATACTACCAAGCGGTGGCATGTCAACATCGTCGGTGATCACGAAAATACCGCCATCTGAAATGTCACGTGTATTGACGATGATTTCACCAATACTTGGGTGCGACACCTTCACTTGTGCCTTCATCGGAATTCTCGGATGCGTACGGTTGTCTGACATAACTCTTTTACGTATCTGCTCAAACTTATTCTTAGGATAGTCAAGAACCGCATACTAACAAGCCGCCTGAAGATTGCTAAATACGATTTATTAATGAAAATCACGTGAGGCGACAGACACCCCTGAAAACGCCCCCGTCAAATCTTCTAAACGGCCAGCAATAACATGCTCAACAGACCCTTCACGCTCAAGAATACCCATTACACGCAATACTTTTGCATGCAAATAACTGGTTTTTTGCGCGCGCGCCGTTGATTGCCACACAATCACATTCATATTGCCCGTTTCATCCTCTAACGTAAGAAAAGTCACACCACCAGCCGTACCCGGTGCTTGCCGTCCGGTCACCACACCCGAAATAGACAGCAACCCTTTATGCGCCACCTTACAAAGGTCTTGTGCCCGCACATCTTTGTGTAAGCATCCTTCACGTCTTAACAGCGCCATCGGATGATGCGCAAGGCTCAAGCCCAGTGACTGATAATCTTCTTCTAATGCGCGGTAGTCATTTAAGGCCGGTAACTTAAGCACGCTCTTTTCTGTGCGCTCAGCAAACAAAGGCAAATGGTGTAAATCACTTAACATTGCCCAGCGCGCCTGATACCGATCACCACTCATCTGCGCACAAGCATTAGCACTAGCCAGCGCCGCTAGATCACTTTTATTCAAGCCGCTTAAAAGTACCTCACGCATCGCTTGATACCCGCCAGTTGGGCGCTTTGCTAACAAGCGCGCACGCCCAATTTTAGACAAGCCTTTCACCTGCTGCAGCCCCAAGCGCAAACACCATTGGTTTTCTATCCGTTGTAAACAATGCGTCTCGTTGCTCTGATTAACATCAACCGGTAACACCTGAACGCCATGCCTTACCGCATCTTGTACTAACTGAGAGGCTGAATAGAATCCCATCGGTAAACTGTTTAACAAACTGGCGTAAAAGGCTGCAGGATAATAATGCCTCAACCATGCCGACACGTAAGCCAACACCGCAAAACTAGCCGAATGACTTTCAGGAAAACCATATTCGCCAAAGCCACAAATTTGCTGGAAAACACGCTCAGCAAATACCTGCTCATAACCTCTTTCAAGCATGCCATTCACAAGCTTATCCCGAAATGCATACAAGCGTGTGCTGCGTTTCCAGCTGGCCATCGCGCGCCTAAGCTGATCGGCTTCGCCGCCACTAAAGCCCGCGGCCACCATTGCTAACTTAATGACTTGTTCCTGAAAAATCGGAACACCTAAGGTACGCGCCAATACCGCCCGTACCGCTTCAGAGGGGTACTCAACGTCTTCTTTACCTTCTCGGCGTCTTAGGTAGGGGTGCACCATATCACCCTGAATTGGCCCCGGGCGCACAATGGCAATTTGTATGACAAGATCATAGTAACAAGCCGGTTTCAAGCGTGGCAGCATACTCATCTGCGCACGCGATTCCACCTGAAAAACGCCGATACTATCACCACGTTGTAGATCACCATAAACCTTTGGGTCGTCACCCATGGCCGTAATCTGTGCAATTGTCAGCTGCCGTCCGTAATGTCGCGCAATCAACGTAAAGCAGCGCTGTATGGCGCTGAGCATACCAAGTGCCAATACATCTACTTTTAATAGCCCTAAACTTTCTAGGTCTTCTTTATCCCATTGAATAACCGTGCGTTCCGCCATACTGGCATTTTCAACCGGCACCAACTGCGACAGTGGCCCCGCAGAAATAATAAACCCGCCCACATGCTGCGAAAGATGCCGAGGGCAACCAATAATTTGTTCGGTTAAACTAATCAATAAATGGCTCATCGTCGACTCTGCCATAAAGCCTTGCGCCCTTACCTGCTCAACCCAAGTTTTACCTTTATCGCGGCGATCTACATCCTTAATACAAGCCTCTAATTGCGTTTCTGGAAAACCTAAGGCCTTACCGACACTGCGAAAGGCGCTACGAAACTTAAACCGCACGACAGTAGCCGCCAACGCCGCGCGGTCACGTCCATATTTTTGATAAATATACTGAAATACTTCTTCACGACGTTGATGCTCAAAATCTACATCTATATCTGGCGGTTCATTGCGCTCTTTGGAAATAAAACGCTCGAAAAGCACATCAATTTGCTCGGGGTCTACAGCGGTAATCTCTAAGCAATAACACACCACCGAGTTAGCCGCCGAACCACGCCCCTGATAAAGAATTCGCTTTGCTTTAGCAAACTGAACTAGGTCATGCACCGTGAGGAAAAAATACTCATAGGCTTGTTCTTTTATTAGCTGTAATTCTTTATCAATAATTGCCTGAATAGCGGGCAGGATGCCTTGTGGAAAACGCTTTTTTGCGCCGTGTTCAACCAAGTTTTTTAAATGCTTCGAGGCACTTAAATGAGCCGGTACTAATTCTGCTGGGTACTCATAACGTAAACTGGATAATTCAAACGTACATGCCATGGCAATACGGATAGTTTCGGCCATCATTTGCGTCGAAAATAACCGCTGAATTTTAGTGATTGGCCGTAAACTTTGCTCACAGTTCACCGCACATTCATGCCCTAATGCTTGAACAGACGTACGCAAACGAATAGCGGTTAACACATCTTTCAATGCTTGGCGTTGCGGCACATGCATATGCACATCGCCGGCACACACCATGGGTAAGTTCATAGCGACACTAAGCGCCTCACAATGCGCTAAATAGGCTTTACCGTGCAAGCTTTCCCAAGGCCCAAGCCCCCGTTCATACAATAGCCAGGCACGTCCTAAAAAATACCTAGTTAACCATTCTGATACGGCTTTATTCTTAGTTAAATTGCGATGAGGTTTCCAAAGCAAAAATACCGCTTCCAAGGGTATAAGATCATCCTGAAAAAGCTGATAATAGCCTTTTTCGCAGCGTCGTCGGCCAAGTGAAATCACCCCACATAACTCGGCATAAGCCGCTCGATTTGGGCACAACAGTACTAACTCAATGTCTTCTTCCAAATGCAGACTACTGCCCACAATTAAACGTAATGTGAGCTGATGCTCTTTAATCGCAGCATACGCACGCACTACGCCGGCTACTGAGCATTCGTCCGTCAAGGCTAAGGCACGATAACCAAGATTTTCTGCTTGTATAACAAGCTCTTCAGGGTGAGACGCCGCTTTTAAAAAACTAAAGTTACTCACGCTGTGTAATTCTGCATAATCGTGTTGCATGTAGCCTCCTCGCCTTTTTCACCTAAAACAACTTAGGCAAATAGACCATGCACAAACCAAGTTTGCTCTGGGTCACGGTAGACCCATAACAACTGTTGCTGTTGATTGCGTGCCACAAAGTAATCGCGACAGAACACCTCATCTCCCCACCAGCCACTTTGTAAGCGTTCAGGCCCATGAATAATACGCACGGCTTCCGCTAACACGCGTGGTTGCTGCAGTAAAATATTCGGTCGCAGCGCCGTGAATGCTGAGTTATTTGGTAAAGTCTTTGAGGTCCTGCGTGATGAAGTTTCGGATAGCTTGTCAGCTAAGGTGCTAGGTACAAGCTGCACTAACTGTTGTAACGACTGGTAACTAACACTACGCTCTGGTTGATGATTAGTTTCGGCACGTAAGCGCTGTACGTTTTGCTCGCCAAGTTTCGCCTGCAAGCGATTTAATAACTGCGCCGCATCGGTTCGGCCCTGTTCACGCACGAATAGATCTGCGTTCTGCTTAGCATCTGATAATGTGTGCTGACACCTGATACGTAAGCCCATCACCGGCTGCGATAACCCTTGCCGCTCCCACTGCAACCTTAACAAACTTAGCCAGTGTGCTGCGCTACGCTCAGGTTCGGTACTGTGCAATACCTGTTGGCGCGCGACGGCCCCCAAGCGGTTCAATACCTCAACCTGTAAAGATTGCGCACGCGTTAAACGCAGCGTTAAAAAATGCTCCAAGCTGGCTAATAAGCGCTTAGCGGGAAACATTAACACGCTGGTTAAGTTCGTTTCCTGTTCAAGCATTAAACTCTGCTCAAAATATTCTTGCTCTACAAAATACGCCAACTTTGTTGCTTTGCTGGTTAACAACGCATCAAGGTAGGCGACCAAGGGATAACCTAAACGCCTTGCTAACTCTTGGCGCTGCGTATGTGCTACTAATAAAGCAAACAACTCACCCAACTGGGTAAAACCTAAACTTTCTAACTGCTTGATCTGCTGTGCCGGAATGTTTAAACAGGTCACCGGTAACGCCGCAAGGCGTTGCTTAGTTGTGGCCTCACAAGTACTGAATAGCGTTAGCTCGGGCGCTTGTTCTGCGGTATATAACGCGAAAATTTTAGCTGCGTCTGTACTGCTGGCAAGTGCCCAATTCGCCTGCACTTTTTGCGCTTTAAACACGCCGGCAATATTCGCTAAATACTCCGTTAATGAGCCATATAACTTGAGCATAGGCGCGATATCAAACAACAAACCACAGGGCGGCCAAAGCACAATATCGGCGCTGTACTGATAACATGCACGGGCCAGTTCGCGTAACCGCTGCGCCTCAAAGCCCGGTAGATAATCAAGCAGCTGCACCTCATCAACTAAGGCCGAGGCCAAGCTTAAGGCCATCATCGGCCGTATACTGTGTGCCCGAGCTTGCGCATTGCATTGGCGTATACGTTGCTCCTCAACGACCACGATTGCCCGCGTTTCAGGTGAGGCGGCGCTCGCTTGGCAGTAGCTGTCTAACTGTAATTGCGGAAAATTAACGGCTAACCAAGACATACTCGCTCCTAAGCATGCACGTTAGCATTAGGCAGTGTAAGAATGTTCGTCGTAGACGGCTCACCACTAGAAAATAGCTGCGGCCATGCTTCGGCCAAGCCTAAAGTGAACGGCGCGACCGGCCGAGCATGTTGGCGTTTAAAAATATCCAGGTTAAGCCCTGTATCTGCGGCGCCCACACGCATACGCAAACTAATCGGTAACGCGGTGGCCACATCACGCTGTTGCGTTAAGATAAACACTAAGGTTTGCGTTTCTTTAGCCGCAATTTGCAACCGTTTTGCTTGTGCCATATGTAAACTGGGCAACCATGCCACCAACGCTGACACCGCTGCACTTTTTAACACCTGCTCGGCGGCCCAAACTGTTTCAGCATGGGTATGCCCCCGAACGATAAAATTCTGCGCTTGCATCGCCTGGCTAAAATTATGTGGCAATAATACTTCAGGGGGATTTAACCAACATTGCAAGCGCGGCTTGGTTTGTTCAGCCTGTCGGTATTTCGTTAGCTCAGCCTCTGCCAACTGATGCAGCACAGGTAGCACCAGTAACATTTCACCAATGCCAATATGTGTGACAGATAACTCGACTACCCCACTTGTTGGCCATCCGCCTTGCAAAGCCTTATCAAGTGCTGCAAACCCTGTTGAGAGCGCTGTTATCGAACGCGCAGTGCTTGCAGGTTTTTCACCACCTAACCAGAGCAGTTGGCGTTCGCGCAATTGTTGTAAGGCTGGAAAAGAAGAAAGCTGCATAGGTGCGACACCAATAAACATTCAAGGGTCAACCAGAATACTGTATATTTATACAGCTTTTCAAGCGCTTTTAAAAATGATCTTCTTTTAGTGAGTGCTACGTATGCATAGGCGTTTATTTATAAAACTAAGGTTTTTCAATCAACCAAACAGTGCTAACTTGGCAACGGTATATTGAATTTAACAAACACTCGTTACTGACCATTAACCACCTATAAAAAGAATCACTATGACCCACGCTTGCAGCTGCCCCTGTGGCACCACTAACTTCACCGTTGAAAAAACACCGGTGGCGCGTTTTTATTGCCATTGCGAAATTTGCCAAAAGCTTTATAACAAGCCCTATTCAGATGTAACCGTCGTGCGCACTAAGCACGTGAAGCTTGATAGCAAACTGGTTAACTTTAATAAGTACCGTTTACCGCCTGCGCTCGATCGCGGCACCTGTAAAGCTTGCGGCAAACCTGCAGCAGGCTTTTTAAAAAGCTTACCGGGGCTTGGTCTGGCCTTTATTACCGCAGATAACTTTAACGACAAATCAACCCTGCCTGCGCCTTTAGGCCATGTGTTCTATCATCGAAGACAAGCTGAAGTGCCGGACGATTTACCAAAGATTAATGGCTATTTCTCAAGCGAGTTAATTATCTGTAAATGGGCTTTACCACGCCTACTAAAGGGCTAAAAAACACCTATGCAATCAGATCTATTCCCATCGGGCAGCGACCAAGCACTGTCGCCCAGTTTTCCCGCTAAGTTAGCCCTAATAGATTGCGAAACCACCGGTGGGAAACCGGCCCAACACCGTGTGGTTGAAATTGGCCTCTTACTTATTGACGACGGCGTGATCACCGAACGCTGGCAAACGTTTTTAGACCCTGAGCGAGTACTGCCGCCCTTTATCACTAAGCTTACCGGCATCACGCCGCCTATGCTCAAAGACCAACCTCGCTTTGCCGAGATTGCCGACAGTTTGCAAGCTAAACTGAAAGATCGCATTTTCGTCGCACACAATGCCCGCTTCGACTACGGCTTTGTCAAAACCGAATTTGAACGTGCCGGGATTACCTTCAACGCCAAAACGCTATGTTCAGTAAAATTTAGCCGGGCACTGTATCCGCAATTTAAACGCCATGGTATTGATCAGATTATTAAACGGTTTGAATTCTCTATTGAAAACCGCCATCGCGCATTGGATGATGCCGAAATCATTTGGAAGCTGTTTGTTAAATCTACACAACTTTATTCAGATGAAGAACTGAGTAGCGCCCTCACTCCTATATTAAAAACGCCCTCTCTACCGCCAAAGATTAAGGCTTCGCAAGTGAAAGCTCTCCCCCAAGCGGCAGGCGTGTACTACTTTTATGATGAAAAAGGCACCCTACTTTATGTGGGCAAGAGCATCAATATTCGCGCTCGGGTGATGAGCCACTTCAACAGTGATTACCGCAGTTCAAAAGAAATGATCATGAACAACAAAGTGGCTTACTTTGATTTTCAGCGCACCCCTGGCGACTTGGGAGCGCAATTACTAGAGAGCCATGAAATCAAACGCCTCGCACCCCTCTATAATCGGCGCTTACGGCGTACGCGAAAGCTGTTTAGTTACGCGATAACGTCTGGGCCGAATGGTTACGAGCAGGTGACGATTAAACAGACCAACAGCGACCAAACACCCGACGAAAGTATTGGCCTTTTTCGCAGCCCTCGCCATGCGAGTAAACGCCTTGAAAAGCTTGCCGATGACTACTTCCTATGCTTTAAATTGTTGGGTATAGAGGGCCACCCACAAGACCAAACCCCTTGTTTTCGTCGTCAATTAAAACGGTGCTTTGGTGCCTGTGAGGGCGCCGAGCCCCCCCATGATTACAATGCAAGGCTTGCCGTTGCTATGCGCCAACAGCAATTGATAGCCTGGCCTTTCGATACGCCCGTCGTAATTGAAGAACGTGACCCGGCCGACCTAACATTCAAATGTTTCCACTTGGTGGATCAATGGCGTTATTTGGGCCGTATTGAAGACGACGAAGCACTCAGAGAACATGGCTTTATTTTTAAAACCGCCGCACAAACACTGGGCTTGGACAGCGCTCAAGCCGCGCAACACCCGCAACTAAACGCAGCCGAAGCATCCGCCTTGCAGACGCACACTGACCCCAGTGCACATGCCAATTTTGATCTTGATGTTTACCATATTCTGCTACGGTTTTTACTTAAACCTGATCAAATGAAAATCAACCAATTACGCGTGCACCCCCTGCAACACATACCAACGCATTGCCATGAAGAGGCGTTTATTGATCCATTGGGCTAACCACGCCCCGTTCTTGAATACCCACCACATGCGTATAAATTTGCGTGGTAGCAATATTGCTGTGGCCCAGCATTTCTTGAATCGCGCGAATATC
>ENA-OSET01000949-OSET01000949.1-sediment-metagenome-genome-assembly--contig:-NODE-949-length-31321-cov-3.049353_pt1 | contig 31321 bp, 23 predicted proteins | sample MGYA00237882_ERZ534229 | MGnify/ENA primary metagenome ERZ534229 (study PRJEB26408, sample SAMN06266212) | sediment metagenome | isolation source: Hudson Canyon methane seep mesocosm | place: USA:Hudson... | reverse complement strand
GTGATGAGCAACGCCAGAGTTAATATGGCCGCCGTTCGTTTTGGCGCGGGTTTAAAAGGAAAGATATTAGATGCTATGCGCTGCGGCACGCCGAGCATCACAAGCCCGATAGGCGCAGAGGGCATTAGTGGAGACGACACATTTCCGGGCTCAATTGCAGACAATGCCGCTGACATCGCTAAACAGGCAATCACCCTTTATTCAGACAAAGAGAAGTGGTTACAGGCTCAGCACCTGGGTTTTTCGATGTTTAATGAACGTTTTTCCGCCGGGCTGTTCAGCGAGTCGTTAATGGCCCGCATTGAGCAAACACGTCACTCGCTGCAGGACCATCGATTAAACAACTTTACGGGTGCAATGATGAGACACCATGTCCACAAAAGTACCCAGTACATGGGTCAGTGGATTGAAGAAAAAAACAAACACCGCTAGCCTTACAGGATATCGTCACCCACACGCATGATCTTCAGGGTATTGGTTCCGCCGTGAACATTGACATAGTCTCCTTTGGAGACAAGCACCAAGTCACCTTTGTTAACGACACCCTTCAGCACTAACTGATTCACCGCGCTTTGATTGATTTTCTCCGGAGGCAACTCCGCAATTTCAAACTCCACGGGATGAACACCACGGCAAAGTACCACACGCGCTTGTGTATCCAGTCTTCGAGTGAAGGCAAAAATAGGCAGATTGGAACTGATGCGCGACATCAATCGAGGAGTTGCCCCGGTTTCAGTCATACAAATAATAGCTTTCACACCTTTCAGGTGATTAGCGGCATACATCACTGCGTGGGCAATCGACTCGTCAATTTCAACAATCTCTTCTCGAGGTAGTCGGTCCTTGGTCTGAGTGCCGTAGTGGCGTTCTGCCCCGAGAATTACCCGACACATCGCCTCAATAGTTTCAACTGGAAATTGGCCCGCTGCCGTTTCGCCCGACAGCATTACCGCATCGGTGCCATCGAGAACAGCATTCGCCACATCAAAAACTTCTGCCCGGGTTGGCAGTGGGCTATTAATCATAGACTCCATCATTTGAGTCGCAGTAATCACTACCTTACGGCGTGCTTTAGTGCGTTCAATGATTTGTTTCTGCACACCAATCAGTTCTGCATCACCGATCTCTACACCTAAATCACCACGAGCAACCATGATTCCATCACTGGCTTCAATAATTTCATCGAGAATATCCAGATCGTTAACGGTTTCTGCCCGTTCAATTTTAGCGACAATCGCTGCAATACTGCCTTCCTTATTGATCAAGGCCCTGGCGGTATTGATATCCTCAGCACTGCGGGGAAAAGAGACCGCCAGAAAATCGACTGATATTTCCGCGGCCAACTTAATGTCTCGAAGATCTTTATCGGTAAGTGCGGGCGCCGACAGGCCGCCCCCTTGACGGTTGATGCCCTTATTATTAGACAAACACCCACCGACCGTTACGACACAATCAATGCGACTACCTTCAATGCCAACCACATCGAAAATAACACGGCCGTCATCCAACAGCAGCTTGTCACCTACTCGACAGTCTCCCGGCAGCTCTTTGTAGTCTATGCCTACCTGGTTTTGATCACCGGCATTGGTATCCAGATTGGCATCCAAAGTAAAAGAATCACCAACCGCGAGAGAAATGCTTTTTTCTTTAAACCTGGCAATACGAATCTTAGGGCCCTGTAAATCGCCCAAGATCGCCACAGTACGTTTGTGTTTGTGTGCCAGTTCGCGAACAAGCCGAGCTCTTTCGATATGATCTTCTGCTTGTCCGTGCGAAAAGTTAAGTCGCACGACATCAACACCCGCGACTATCATGTTTTCCAGCACCGCAGGATCGTCACAGGCGGGGCCTAAAGTCGCTACAATTTTCGTTCGTCTTAACATGTTAATACCTCAATACCGCAGCTTACGCTACGCACTGCTCTAGTGATTCGTCGGCACTGGATTGCTTGGATTCAGCAGCCATCAAAGCTAGCGTATTGTCCAACATGCGATTGGAGAATCCCCATTCGTTGTCATACCAAGACATAATTTTCACAAGGCGACCGTTCACACGTGTCTGGGTAGCGTCAAAGTTGGAGCTGGCAGCGTTGTGATTAAAATCTACCGAGACCAGCGGTTCATCGCTGTAACACAACACACCGGCCATTGCGCCTTGGCTGGCTTTTTGAACGATAGCGTTAATTTCTTCTGCGCTGGTATCGCGTTCGGCGATGAAGGTCAGGTCAACCAAAGAGACATTGATGGTAGGCACTCGTACCGCCATGCCGTCCAGTTTCCCCAGAAGCTCTGGCAAAACCAAACCAACCGCTTTAGCGGCTCCTGTCTGTGTTGGAATCATTGATTGTGTGGCAGAACGAGCGCGATATAAATCAGTGTGGTAAACATCATTCAGGTTCTGGTCATTGGTATAGGCGTGCACAGTAGTCATTGAACCCTGAGTGATACCCACCGCATCGTTAAGGGCTTTGGCCACGGGCGCCAGGCAATTAGTGGTACAAGAAGCGTTAGAGATCAACTGACAATCCGCAGTCAATACATCATCATTAACACCGTAAACAACGGTGGCATCCAAGTCTGTACCCGGCGCAGAAACGATCACTTTTTTAGCGCCCGCCTCAATATGAGCAGAGGCCTTTTCTCGGCTGGTAAAAAAGCCGGTACATTCATAAACCACATCGACATCGAGCTTGGACCAGGGCAATTTACCAGGGTCACGCTCTGCGAAGATTTCAATGACATCGTCATTTATCAGCATTTTTCCATCTTCGACTTTAACGCTTTCTGAAAACCTGCCGTGCACGGTGTCATATTTTGTCAGGTGAGCATTCGTTTTGGCGTCGCCAAGGTCGTTAATGGCAACAACCTGAATACGATCACGATAGTCAGATTCATAGAGTGCTCTGAGTGTATTTCTACCAATTCTTCCATAGCCGTTAATAGCAACTTTAATGGTCATTTCTGTGAGTTCCCAATAGTAAAATTATAATTTATGGATTTAGCGCGCTTTAACAATCTAGCGGGACAGGCTCGCAGCCTCTCGAGCCAGGGTTTCAATGCCTTGCCAGTCACCGGCTTCAATCAGGTCTTTGGGTATCATCCAGGTTCCACCCACGCACACAACATTGGGCAACGCCAGATATTCAGGAGCCCTGGTCAAATTAATGCCACCTGTAGGGCAGAAACGTAAGTCACCCAATGGGCCGCCAATGGACTTCAGCATGTTTGTTCCACCCGCAGCTTCCGCGGGGAAAAATTTCAACACTGAAAAACCCCTTGCTTTCAGGCGCATCGCATCGCTGGGCGTAGACACACCCGGCAACATGGGGATGCCTGCGGCCTGAACGGCATCCAGCATTTCGTCTGTGGTGCCAGGGCTCACTAGAAAATCAGCGCCCGCCTCAACGGCGGCATTGACATCCTTAGGGCTTACAATCGTACCTGCGCCCACAATCGCTTCGGGAACAGCGGCCTTCATCGCTTTCATCGCCTCCAGAGCAACCGGCGTCCGCAAGGTTATTTCCAGTACTTTTAGTCCGCCGTTATAAAGCGCCTGAGCCAGCGGAGCCGCCTGCTCAATTTTGTCGACAACGATCACGGGAACAACCGGGGATGTATTTACAATTTCTTCTACGGTATAGCTCACAACAAATTCCTCTCTCACTACATTAATAGTTTTTAGGGCGCCCAATAAACATGAATATCAACTTGATCCTGCAATAAAACTGAACGTACCGGCATCGCTTGGACATCATCACCATCCAGAGCCTGTTTCAATACATCTAACTTATCGGATCCCGTCAGTGCCAATATCACTTTTCGGGATTGCAGAATTCCATGTCGGGTCAGCGTCATTCGCTCCAGTTCATCACCTGTCACCTCTGAACGGTTCGCAATGATTGAAGTGGTTAAACGCTCACTCTCCAGCGCTTCGTCTAATCCCTGGGCATTAGGGAAGAGAGACGCGGTATGCCCATCGGGGCCCATACCCAGCAGGGTAATATCAAAAGGCTGGGCGATGTTCTGATATTCGCTTTCACATTGAGAGACCGACTCGCGAGCGGACTCCGTATTGTGATACATACCGGTAAACGCAGGTTTTTCGAGTTTGGCCGCATCCAGCGCAGAAAATAAATAATCCTGAACTAGTTTTTCATTACTGCGTGCATGACTGGCTGGCACCCAGCGCTCGTCCACCAGGGCCATATCTATTTTGTTCCAGGCCAACGGTGCCGTGACCATGCGTTCAAACAAGGCGATCGGTGTTCGCCCTCCCGAGACCACAAAACTTGCGCGTGGCCTTTCTGAAATCGCTTGCTCTAGTGTGCTTTGGCACTCACGAGCCAGGGCATCAAACATTTGTGTTTGATCACTAAAATGGTGTTCTTTAATCATGATATGGCCTTATCAATTTCTGCCAGGTTAAACCACTGATGGCCCCGCTCCGCCAATAACTCGTCAGAACCGTCTGGGCCCCAACTACCGGAGCGATAGAGGTGCGGCTGTCGGTTCGACGTTTTCCAGGCGGCAATAATAGGGTCGCACCAGTTCCAGGCCTCTTCGACCTCGTCCCGATGTATAAACAAACTTGGATTACCGGCAACAACGTCAAGCAATAGGCGCTTATACGCATCACTGCGAAACTCTTTGCTGGCATCTGCAAAGTTTAGGTTCAGGGTCACAGGCTGGAGCTCTGTTTCGAGCTTCTGGAGGTTTTTAGACATCAACACCAGCTGCATGCTTTCATCTGGCTGCAGACGTATAACCAGTTTATTGGCTTGCAATGCGCCGGCATCGCTGGGGTAGAGGCGGTGGGATACATCTTTGAACTGCACAACAATCTCGGCACTGCGCTCATTCATACGCTTGCCTGTACGCAAGTAAAACGGCACTTTGGACCAGCGCCAGTTATCTATTTGTGCACGTATCGCCACAAAGGTTTCCGTTGTACTGGACGGCTTGCCAAGCTCTTCAAGATAACCCGACTTCAACTCGCCACCCACTTCGCCGGCTACGTATTGTCCGCGAACAGTATTGGACGATACCTCCTCGTCAACCAAGGGTCTCAATGACTGCAGTACTTTCAGTTTTTCCTGCCGGATACTACTGGCGTTAAGCTTGTGTGGAGGCTCCATCGCGATCAAGCAAAGCAATTGCAAGAGGTGATTTTGTACCATATCCCGCATTGCGCCGGCACCGTCGTAAAAACTCGCGCGTTTTTCAAGCCCAACCGTTTCAGAGATACTAATCTGAACATGATCGATAGATTTGGCATCCCATAGCTGTTCAAACAATAGATTGTTGAAACGTAAGGCCAATAGGTTTTGAACGGTTTCTTTTCCCAAATAGTGATCAATGCGATACAGCTGATCTTCGCGAAAGTACTCCGCCATTTTGTTATTGATACTGACTGCCGACTCGCTGTCATAACCAATAGGTTTTTCAACAACCAGGCGTGTATTTTCTGTAATCAAATTTTGTTTGGACAGGTTTTCGCAACAGGCACCATAAATAGCCGGAGGAATGGCCAGGTAGAAAACACGAACCCGATCGGGGTGTTCATCCAGGTAGCCCGCCAAGCTTGACCATTGCTCGTCGTGTTCCGCAATATTTAACACCACCGAGTGTACGTTGCTGGCAAAGCTTTCCCAGGCAGTATCTGAGAACTCACCAGAAGCCAGATTTAACTTCAGGTTTTTCTTGATTTCGTCTTTTAGTCCGTCGGCCTCTTCATCGGAGCGACAAGTCAGTATCACGCTGGAGTGATCTGCAGAAAAACTGTCTTCACTGTAAATTCTATAGAGCGCAGGTAATAGCTTGCGCAGCGCTAAATCGCCCGCACCGCCAAAAATAATGATGTCACTGGCGTCGTAATTCATCTCAATGTTCCCACTTAAAGACTGACGCGCCCGTTTCAGCGGAGCCCACCTGAGTTCTCATAGATGCAAATAACTCTCGCCCCATTCCCTGCTCGCCTTCACTTAAGTCCGGAGCCAATGCAATTCGCTTGGCAAGCTCCTCCTCGTCAACTAAAAGGCTCAGGGTGCCGGCGTCGGCATGTAAGGCCATTGAGTCGCCATCTCGAATCAAACCAATAGGACCGCCATCCAACGCTTCAGGAGTCAGGTGAATAGCCGCAGGCACTTTACCGGAGGCCCCTGACATTCTTCCGTCAGTGACCAGAGCAACACGAAAACCTCTATCTTGCAGCACACCCAGAGGAGGCGTTAGCTTATGCAGTTCAGGCATGCCGTTGGCTTTAGGTCCCTGAAATTTCAACACCGCAATAAAATCCCGCTCCAACTCGCCTTTTTGGAACTTGTCCAGGAATTCCTGTTGAGTATTAAAGACAATGGCCGGCGCCTCAATATCGTGGTGTTCGGCTTTAACCGCAGACACCTTGATAACGGCTCGACCAAGATTTCCCGTCAACAGATTGAGGCCGCCATGAGAGCTAAACGGCTCTTTAGCAGAACGTAGAATTTCATTATCCAAACTGGCTTGAGGGCCGCTTGCCCACGTCACTTCACCACCATCGCCCGACAAAAGCGGTTCGCGTGCAAAAGATTGCAAGCCATCACGGCCCAAAATAGTATTAACGTCGTTGTGCAACAAACCTGCTTCCAGCAACTGCCCAATTAAATATGTCATGCCGCCCGCCGCGTGAAAGTGATTCACGTCGGCAACGCCATTGGGGTAAATGCGACAAAGAAGAGGCGTAAGCGCTGAGATGTCAGACAAGTCTTGCCAGTCAACGATAATTCCCGCCGCCCGCGCAATAGCCATAATATGAATTGCATGGTTGGTTGAGCCACCCGTTGCCATCAACCCCACCATGCCGTTGACGATAGATTTCTCGTCAACGATATCTGCCATACCAATCACGTTTTCCGACTTGCTTAACCGAGCAAGTTCGCCAACGGCTGAATCTGTCAAAGCGTCGCGAAGGGGTGTACCTGGATTAACAAAAGAACTTCCAGGCAATTGCAGGCCCATCATCTCCATTAACATTTGATTGGTATTGGCGGTGCCGTAAAAAGTACAAGTACCCTCACTGTGATAGGAGGCACTTTCCGCTTCCAGCAATTCCTTTCTACCGACTTTACCCTCGGCAAACAGCTGCCTTACACGTGCTTTTTCATTGTTGGGCAGACCAGAAGTCATTGGACCCGCAGGCACAAACACTGAAGGTAAGTGACCAAAAGACAAAGCGCCAATCAATAATCCCGGCACAATTTTGTCGCAGACTCCAAGATAGAGAGCCCCGTCAAACATATCGTGTGACAAGGCAATCGCGGTCGACATCGCAATCACATCCCGACTAAAAAGCGAGAGCTCCATGCCTGCACGCCCCTGGGTGACACCATCACACATCGAGGGTACACCGCCGGCAAATTGCGCGCTGGCGCCATGCCTGACCGCTGCGGCTTGAATTCTTTCCGGGTAATCGTGGTAGGGTTTGTGAGCCGAGAGCATTTCATTGTATGCGGAGACAATAGCAAAGTTCGGTGCGCTGTCATCCATCAAATCATTTTTTTGCTCAGCACCACAGGCTGCGATTCCGTGGGCGAAATTACCACAGGACAAGTGCTTTCGGGCACGGCCGCCCTGCTCGCCCTTGGCCTTATTAATTTTTGCCAGGTAGCTGGCGCGCGTTGCCTGGCTGCGCTCTGCGATTCGTTTTGTAATTGCGGCTAGTTGTGAGTGCATAGAAAATTACCTGCCTTATCGTTTAAACCTTGGCTCGCACGGCTTTAAAATGTGCGACCAAACTGCGGGTTGAACAATCGTGATTACCGATGCTGCTTTCTGGGGACAACTCGGGCTCAATCGCTTTAGCAAGTACTTTGCCGAGTTCAACGCCCCATTGATCGAATGAACATATTTGCCAAATAATGCCCTGGACAAAAATCTTATGTTCATACATTGCAATGAGCGCACCCAGGTTATGGGGGGTTAACTGATCCATCAACAGGGTATTGGTTGGGCGATTACCCCGGTGTACTTTGTGATTGATTAGCTGCTCTATCACCTCTTTATCGGTGCCGCTGGCCTCCAACTGAGCGCGAACACTGTCGGCGTCGACGCCGGTCATCATGGCTTCCGACTGGGCAAAAAAGTTCGCCATCAGGTTTTCATGGTGTCCGGGCAGTGGGTTATTGCTCTTAATTGAACCAATAAAATCTGCCGGTACAATGGTTTTTCCTTGGTGTAACAATTGATAAAAGGCATGTTGGCCATTGATACCAACCTCACCCCATATAACAGGCCCTGTGGTGTAGGGTACGGTCTCACCCAACCAATTGGTGGACTTACCATTACTTTCCATATCGGCTTGCTGTAAATAAGCTGGCAGCCGATGCAAATTTTGGTCATAGGGAAGTATGGCCTGAGACTCCATGCCTAGAAAATTGCTGTTCCACACACCAATTAAAGCCAGAATCACCGGAAGGTTTTTAGCGAGGGGCGCCGAAGAAAAGTGCTGATCCATCTCGTTAGCGCCCTCTAGCAGAGACACAAAATGGTCGAAGCCGAGACTCAGAGCGATGGGAAGGCCAATAGCCGACCAGAGGGAGTAACGCCCCCCTACCCAGTCCCACATGCTAAAGATATTGCTTTCGTCGATGCCAAACTCAGTGGCCTTAGCAACATTTGACGAGATCGCCACAAAGTGTTTTTCAACCTCAGCGGCACCCTGGGATTGATCCTTTATCCACTGTAACGCAGTGCGTGCGTTGGTCATCGTCTCGGCAGTAGTAAAAGTTTTTGAAGAAATCAGAAACAGACTGGTCTCAGGGTTTAGCTTTTGTAAAACCTGAGCGATTTGTGCACCGTCAACATTGGAGACGTAGTGCATTTTCAAGCGCTGGTCATCAAAGTCCTTTAAGGCCTCAGTCACCATCAGGGGGCCAAGATTGGAACCTCCTATTCCGATACTCACAACATCGGTAATGGCCTTGCCGGTATAACCCTGCCATTCGCCAGAGCGGACACGCTCGGTGAACAACTCCATTCTGGCTAACTCAGCCTGAATCACGGGCGCGATGTTTTCCCCCTCAACCTCTATTGAGCGAGACTGTCGATCGCGCAATGCCGTGTGCAATACAGCCCTGCCTTCCGTAGGGTTTACAATCGCGCCACTCATCATTTGATCACGCCAATGAGCGACATCCGACTCTTCGGCCAGCTGCAATAAATGTTCAAAGACGGCGGCGTTAATACGGTTCTTGGAAAAATCCAGAAGGATGTTGCCACATTGGGCGGAAAAGCGAGTAAAACGCTGTTCATCACTGGCGAATAGTGTGTTCATGTGCACGGATTCAAGGGCCTCAGCATCAGCAGCGAGAGCCTGCCAGCCAGGTAATGAAGTGCGACCGTTCATGTTTACTCCTAAATCGTTTAAGTCGAAGGAAAGCAATCATAACCCAAGGATTAGGTGGGATCGCACGCCCTGTAGCTGAGCTACACATACAACGCCAAGATGGCGAGTATATTCCAAAAACAGACCAATTATCACCCCTTCCTGTAGAAATACTACAGAATCAAGCTAGAAGACGCCCCGCTCAAGTGGAGACAACGTTGTCCGAAAGAAAGAAACCTTATATTCGCAAGACAACGTTGTCAAGCTGGTAGGTTGTGTTATTGTAGGCAACTTTAAGCAGTATAGTCGCCGAGCCCAATTTACGATGTTGTTGTAAAAGGAAAAACCAGCAGGATGAAAGCTACAATAAAGGATGTTGCCAGACTGGCAGGAGTGTCCTTTAAAACCGTCTCCCGGGTCATCAATAATGAACCCACCGTCGGCAAGGACCTTCAGGAAAAAGTATGGTCAGCAGTCAAGGAGCTAAACTATCAACCCAACCTGTCTGCGCGACAGCTGCGTGGGGCTCCCTCCTTTATAGGGTTTGTTTACGACAACCCCAACAGTCACTATGTCATTGATATTCAGCGCGGCATTTTAAACGAATGTCGCAAGCAGGGTTTCGAGCTGGTAATACACCCTTGTGATGCCAAACACGATGACATTCACGACGAAATTACCGCAATGGTTAAACGGAGCCATATTGCAGGCCTGATTCTTACGCCTCCTATGTCTGAAATGCCTTCGATCGTTGAGCTTTTAACAGAGTTGGACGTAAACTTTGTGCGTATTCTCTCTGGCTCGTCCGAGCCAGACAAACTCGCTCCCTGTGTCTATATCGACGACCGCAAAGCCGGGGAAAATATCACCCAATACCTGATCGACCTGGGTCACCGCAATATCGGCTTCCTGGCCGGCGAAACCGAACACAAATCCAGTGGCGAGCGCTACCAGGGTTATCTGGACGCGCTGAATAAAAACAACATTCCTTTAAAGCCGGCCCTGGTCATGCCTGGGGAATACTCATTTGAATCGGGCGTTGAGCGCACGAAACGCCTGCTAAACACCGATGAAAAACCCAGTGCAATCTTCGCCTGTAACGATGAAATCGCGGCAGGCACCCTGTTTGCGGCCCGATTGATGGGTGTTTCTGTTCCACAGAACCTATCAATCGTGGGGTTCGAGGACAGTCCATTCTCCCGCCAAACCTGGCCAAAACTCACCACAGCCCAACAACCTAACGACACTATCGCCGCCTCTGCGGCTGCAATATTAATTGCCACGGTCCGCGGTAGCAAAGGTGAAGACGAAGCCCAGGCAATAGTGAATGATTTCCACCCTCAACTCATCGTTCGCGACTCAACCTGCCCCGCCCCTGAATAAATCAGACCCGGTTTAACCGTGCTGCAGGGTCGACTGGCGAAAAGATAAACAAATACTTCTAAAGACAACGTTGTCTCATCGGTCACTTAATGCTAGAGTAATCCCTCAAAATCTTGATTGGGTATTATGGAATGAAGCAAGCATTAAGTGGTGCCAGGATTTTTACAGGCGAGGCGTTCCTGGATGACCACTCCCTGATCCTCAATAACGGCGTCATCGAAGCGATCACGCCCACCGAGCATCTAGACTCAAGCGTTCAGGTCCATCAATTGTCTGGCGGCATATTGACACCTGGCTTTATCGATATTCAGGTGAACGGCGGAGGTGATGTTATGTTCAACAATGACCCCTCTGTCGAAGGCCTCGCTAGAATGATGGCAGGCCACCGCCGCTTCGGCACAACAGGCATGATGCCCACCTTAATCAGCGATACCCACGACACCATAAAAGCAGGAGTCGACGCGGTAAACGAAGCAAGAAAAGTACAGGTGCCTGGCATATTGGGCGTTCACATAGAAGGGCCCTTTTTTAACCCCGCCAAGCGAGGCACTCATCAAGAGTCCTGCATTCGAGCTCCCGAGGAGACGGACATTGATTGGCTCTGCAGTCTTCGCAACCCTGACTCCATTGATCCATTAAAGGCAATTGTCACACTTGCTCCCGAACAAACCGCTACCGGGCAAATCAAACGCTTAAGCGACGCCGGCATTCTGGTCTGTGCGGGTCATACGGATGCTTATGCTGCGGATATTACCCGTGCACTGAACGAAGGTTTGAAAGGTTTTACGCATTTATTTAATGCAATGCGACCACTACAAGGGCGCGAACCCGGCGTGGTCGGTGCCGCATTAGACGACCCCAACAGTTGGTGCGGCATTATTGCTGATGGACACCATGTGGATCCGATGGCGATGCGAATAGCCTGCTCGGCCAAACCAGAAGGCAAGGTAGTTCTGGTGACCGACTCTATGGCCACCATCGGGGGCACTAATAAAAGTTTCACGCTCTACAATGAAGTCATCACAGAATCAGAAGGAAAACTGATTAACGCGGAAGGAAATCTGGCAGGCAGCGCAATCGGGATGATTGACGCGGTTAGGATCAGCGTTGAAAAAGTTGGGTTAACACTCGAACGCAGCTTGCGAATGGCCTCTCTTTACCCTGCAGAGTTTTTAGGGCTGGCACACTGCTACGGAAAAACTATTGAAGGATATTCCGCAGACCTTGTTCATTTCGATGAGCAGAGTTGGCAAGTGAAAAACACCTGGATACAGGGCCAACACGAAACACATTAAACCAAGATTCGGTGTTATTAAGATTCACTAATAGGTACAAGCACTATGCAAATTGTCATCCTGGAAAACGCTGAAGCCGTCGCCACCCACGGCGCCAACGTTATTATTCAAAAGATCAAACAAAAACCAGACGCTGTACTGGGCCTTGCCACCGGGTCGACACCACTGGCGCTCTATCGCAAGTTGATTGAGGCTAAGCGCTCCGGCGACGTATCATTTTTGCGCTCGCGCAGTTTTAATCTCGATGAGTATCTTGGGCTCCCAGGCGACCACCCACAGAGTTATCGTTATTTCATGCAAGAAAATTTATTTAATCACATCGATATTGAGCCAGGTAATACGCATGTTCCCCCCGGCAATGCAGCAAACCCCTTAAAAGCTTGTGAAGAATACGACGAACTGATTGAAACAACAGGCGGTATTGATTTGCAGTTGTTGGGCATTGGGCGCAATGGTCATATTGGTTTTAATGAACCCTCTTCAGGCCTCACATCCCGCACCAGAGTCAAAACACTCACACCCGCAACCATCGAAGACAATGCCCGTTTTTTTGGCGCCGACGAGTTTCAACCACACCTGTCGATCACAATGGGGATAGGCACCATTATGGACAGCAGAAAGATCATATTATTGGCAACCGGCGACAGCAAAGCCGACGCCATTCGCGCCACGGTTGAGGGCCCTCTCAGCGCATCGTGCCCGGCATCAGCTCTGCAAATGCACAAAAAAGCTGTGTTAATCATCGATGAAGCGGCGGCCGCGCACCTTGAACACAAGGAATTTTATAAACACATTGAACGCGAGAACCAGAAATTGCTTCAGTCTCTTAAGCAGTAGCGACAAGAAAAATACAAACGCAAAGCGAGAATCTAATCTCAATTACATTGTCATTAAAATAGAAATCAGCCCGCTGAAGCTGCTAACAGAGAAGCCTTATGAACCCGCTCAATTTCCACACTCAAAAGCGCTACGTCAATACAATACTCGCCGCAACTTTCGCCTTCGGCCTGGCCAGTTGCTCCAATCCCAAGACCGAAGCGCTAAGCCAGGCAGATCTTAACGAGACCGCCTCCAAACTCCAAATTAAATATGAAGTCTTCGACAATCGGGCCGGAGAGCATTGCGACCCCGCCCGTGCCGGAGGGGCCTGCTTCACCAGTCATATCACTTTAAGTAGCGATCAGGCTCTGCCTGTTAACGGTTGGTCTATCTTTTTCTCTCAGGTCTCTCCTGTGCAAAAAGCCATTGGCGGCAATTTTACCGTAGAACATATTAATGGTGACTTGCACAAATTAACACCTGGTTCCATCGTTAAATCTATCGACAAAGATTCTCCACAAGTCATTAAAATTACGTCCGACTTTTGGCACCTGTCAAAGTCCGACGTTATGCCCAACTACTATTTGGCGCCCACTGATCCAAACTCAAATCTGCGCGCTAAAGTCATCGACAGTACACGCATTCAAACCGATCCTGAAACCGGACTGGAAGTTCAGAACTTCACCGGAGAATGGAACGATACCGATCGGCACTTATTACGTACGCCAGCGGATTTGACCAATCCTGCAACACCCGCCCTCACCTGGCAACAAAACAGCGATACACCACAAGTTATTGATCGTGTTAACACAGCAATTATTCCCACCCCGTCCTCCATTACCACAGCCGCCGAGGGATCTCTGGATTTGAGTTCGGGACTGCGATTGTTGCTGCAGGGATTTGAAGCAGATGCGGTTGACGCGGCAATGGTCAGCCTGGCGGGCATGGGGTTTAACGCCTCTGAAGCGGGCGTAGCGCTTACCATCGAACGAGACCAGACAGAAGAAAAAATGCCGGGCAGTTATTCATTGGTCATTGGGCCAGAGAAGATTGCCATCAAAGCCGGTGATAACGAGGGTGCATCCAACGCGCTGCGTTCCATTGCCAGCCTGATCATGCCCGGCGCGACTGGAATACCCTTTTTGGCAATATCCGACAGCCCCCGATACGAGTTTCGCGGCCTGCACATCGATGTCGCGAGAAACTTTCATAGCAAGCAGTTAATTTTAGATATATTAGAACAAATGGCGGCCTATAAACTCAATAAACTTCATTTGCACTTGGGCGATGATGAAGGCTGGAGACTTCAGATTGATGGCTTGCCAGAGCTGACAGAGGTGGGAAGCCGACGCTGTTACGACCCACTGGAAAACCAGTGTTTACTACCGCAACTCGGCAGCGGCCCAGATGTTAATGCACCGGTAAACGGCTACTACACCAATAAAGACTACATAGAAATCCTGCGATATGCCAACGCCCGTCAGATTCAGGTTATTCCTTCTTTTGATATGCCGGGGCACTCCAGGGCAGCGGTCAAGTCGATGGAGGCTCGCTATCGAAAGTTCATGGCCAAAGAAGATATCGCAGGCGCCAAACAGTACCTGCTGAGTGACCCTGACGATGCCACTCGTTATCAATCAGTTCAATTTTATACCGACAATACAATCAATGCCTGCATGGATTCCTCCTACGTCTTTTTGGATAAAGTGATAGAAGAAATCCAACAGTTACATGAACAAGCCGGCCAAACCCTGACGCGCTATCACATCGGCGCAGACGAAACCGCGGGCGCTTGGGTCAACTCCCCCCTATGTCAGGCTTTTATCGCGGATAAAAGCAATGGCGTACACGGCCCTGAAGACATTGGCGGATATTTTATTGAGCGTGTAGCCAATATGCTGGCAAAACGCGGCATCGAACCGGCGGGCTGGAGTGACGGCATGGGTGAAACACGGACGGAAAATATGCCAGCTGTTGTACAGAGTAACGCCTGGGGTACTCTTTTTTCGGGAGGTTATACTAGCGCTCACATTCAGGCAAATCGTAATTGGGAGATTGTGGTATCCACGCCCGACGTAACTTATTTCGATGCACCCTATGAAGTTGACCCTAATGAACCGGGTTACTACTGGACATCAAGAGGCACTAATACACGGAAAATATTCAACTTTATGCCCGACAATTTGCCCGCCCATGCCGAATTAATGAAAGGCAGACAGGGAGAGGATCTCACCTTCGACGACAGCAAGGAACCACTGAATGCGGGTGTAACATTTGCAGGGCTACAAGGACACATTTGGAGTGAAACGATTCGCACCGATGAGCGGGTAGAATACATGTTATTTCCTCGCCTCATTGCCCTGGCCGAACGCGCTTGGAAAAAAGCCGACTGGGAGTTGGACTATGACTACGCAGGAAAAATTTACAGTGCAGACACCCACTTTTTTAACGACGCGCTAAAACAACAAAGAGATGAGGAGTGGCGTCATTTCTCCAGTAGTTTAGCAATTAAATATCTGCCTAAACTCGACAGGGCCGGCATCAATTATCGCATCCCTACACCCGGCGCTATCGTGAACAACGCTAAGCTGGAAATGAACTCGATTTTTCCTGGCTTGCCTATGGACTATCGCCTGAATGGAGGTCAGTGGATACCTTGGCACACCGCGGTTGAGCTCAACACAGGTGATCAAGTGGAAGTGAGAGGGAGAAGTGCAGACGGCAAGCGCAAAGGTCGCGCCTGGTCACTTAACTAAGACGTTCCCAGCTAGCAGAATTTAAGCTGTCGACAAACAGGCTTAGTATCCAAACAGTAAAAGCGTTGACTTGGTGCTGGAGTTTCCAACACCAAGTCGGGAGCCTTCACAAAAAGCAGTTTAAGATGCCGCTGCTTCTTTTTGAGCCTTACGCACAGCCAGTTTACCCACTTGCCCAAGAGAACTCAGGTGGGCGTATATAACAGGCAAATAACTACGCTTACGCAGCTCGAGAAACGCTTCATCGTCTAACTTTTCAAGTGTTTCCGTGTTGACAGTATAAATGCCATCAACGGTTAAGGGCTTGTTCTCTTCTCCAATATTAACCGTCAGCTGCTGCTGCGAGAGCAGATTCAATTCTGTCAGGTGTTTTACAAACTCCACCGTCACTGGCGTCTGATTGTGTAGTGTGCCCACAAATTCTTTAACGCTCTTGAGGTAGTCGCTGTCTTCGCCCTGCTCATTGAACAGTGAAACACCTTCGTCCTCGTTCACCAGCTCACTGCTCATGTTGAGACAAAGTGATAACTGCTGAGGGTCACTACTGGAGGGCATCAGGCCAAAAGGATGGAGGCGCACTGCGCTGGGTACATAATCAGCCTGCCACTTTTCAGTGTCGTAGTACAGGTTTTCATTGGGCACCAGGCCCAGCATAACAACAGCACGAAACTCGCCAGAATCCGGGTCTTTGACAAAAACCATTGGATACTCGGACGACATTTTCACCATCTCGTGAATCTGCAACAAACACAGATGTGTTTCCTTGGCATTCTCATAGGTGGTATTGCGTTTAATTTTCGTGTTTTTATGCAGTTCATTGTTCACTGCAACCAGCTCTGCGGTCATACCTTACTCCAATACTTAAAACGAACTTTAAAGGGAAATCTCCGGGCCACCGCTTCACAAAGCAGCCATTCAGCCGGCTCTATCTCATGTTAAGACGGAGGACTATATATCAAGGACCACGGGAAAGGCCATACCGTACAAGATATGGCCCCATGTTTCCAGTTCATTGAAGGGAGAATGCCCTTGAGGGCAATTTGACGGCCAGCGGCCTAGATTTTGATAACGATATTACGCTGGTAAAGCAGCCGGGCAATGGCCCAAAACAAGATAACATGCACGACGGCAAAGGCCAGGGAGGCATTGATGGGGTTTAACCCCAATTGGAAGACATTGTAGAGCGCATCATAACCATTCACCGCGACACCCGATTCTGTCTCTAGATGGATGAATGCCCCGTAACAAACCACCCACAGCCAGGAGAGCGCATAAATAAACAAGGGATTTAAGCCAAACACTTCACAGGGCTTTGAAAACCAAGCGATTTTCTTTACATCAACCACCCAGATAAATGCAGCCAGGGTCAACATTGCGATGCCCGAGCTAAAAACAACATAGGAGGGTGTCCAGAGGGATTTATTGATAGGAAGCCACAAATCCCACAACAAGCCAATAACAACAGCGACGGATCCCGCCGCAAACAACTTGGACATTCCCGCTTCAAAACTGCTCTCGGACCTTAAGAATCGTGTTACCTCAAAGCCCACCAGTGCACTCACAATGGCAGGCAAGGTACTTAATAAGCCCTCGGGATCAAAGGCCAGGCCTCCCGCAGACCACATATGGCTTTCACCCAACAGCCATAGGTCCAATTGCCTAACGGCATTGCCTTCTAACCCTAAACCGCCCAAGGCAAGCAGCAGAGACCAATAGGCTACCAATATGAGAACTGCAATAATTGATAGAGTTAGACGATTACAGCTCACCACCAAAAGAGCCGCCAGTATGTAGACAATGCCAATCCGCTGTAGGACTCCCATGATGCGTAAGTCCGCAAAATCCTGTTGAAAAGGAAAAGCATTTAGGAACAAGCCAATTAAAAATATCAATGCTCCTCGTTTCACTATTTTCACAAAGAGTGCGGGAGAGGGTTTGCCGATATCCGCAGCCAGGGAAAAGGCCATGGCAGAACCAACAATAAAAAGGAAAAAGGGAAAGATAAAATCGGTGGGTGTCCAGCCATGCCATTGTGCATGCTGTAAAGGGGCATAGATATGCGACCACGATCCCGGCGTGTTAACCAGAATCATCGCCGCCACTGTAAAACCCCGCAAGGCATCGAGTGCTAAAAAACGCTTCATCACCTACTACCTTTGCAATTCAATGGCTTACAGCTTGCTTAGCTACCCCAACTGTTCAGTTTGTGCCCCTTCACCGCATAAAACAATATAAGCAGGTAACAGGGAATCATGATCCAATAAGCACCTTGGGGGTTGCCACTGGACTCTGCCAGCGCTCCGTAAATCAAAGGAAAAATAGCACCGCCGGAAATACCCATAATCAACAAAGCAGAACCGGTGCTGGTGTGTTTACCCAGATCGCGAAGCGCCATTGGCCAAATGGCAGGCCAACAAAGTGCATTGGCAAAACCCAGCATTGCAACAAACAATACAACGTTGGGAATTGCGGGAATGCCGGTCCAGGCGAACAGGCTTTGCCACACGTTATCACTACCCGTTGTGCTAGTCACAATAAGCACGGTCAAAAATACGCCCAGCAGACTTGAAATCACCAACGCTTTTTCCTGGGAGATCCAGCGAGGAATAACAATCATTCCGGTTACGTAAGCAGCCACCATAAACGCCATGGTGTAGGATGTAAGCTGACCAAAATTACTCACTCCCATCTCTTTGCCAAACAGCCCAATGGTGTCTCCGGCGATCACCTCAACACCCACATAAAAGAACAGTGCTACGGCACCCAGAATCAACTGTGGGAACTGCAGGATACTGTCTTTACCGTCGCTGGATTCTTCTTCATCAAATTCTATTTCAGGCAGTGGAGAAAATTTTACGACGGCGGACAATACCAGAAGCATAGCGGCCATCATCAAGTAGGGCATTATCAAACGAGAAGAGAGTTCAGCCAACTCCTGCGCGCGTTGTGCATCCGCTAAACTGGCAAGTCTCTCGGTTGTGAACTGCGACATGTCACTTAAAATAAACGCTGTAAAAATAAGGGGTGCAACAATTCCTGCACCTTTATTCAACAAACCCATAATACTGATGCGTACCGCCGCCGTTTCTCTCGGGCCGATATGAACAATGTAAGGATTGGATGCGGTTTGCAAGATGGTTAAACCAGTGCCTAAAATAAACAAGGCAACCAGAAAGACCGTGTAACTGCGAATTTCAGCGGCTGGAATAAACACCAGCGCACCTACAGCCATAACCAACAACCCCAACATCATGCCATTACGATAACCTGTGCGCTTTAGGATCGCCGCCATAGGCAAGGCCATTACGGTATAGGCAATATAAAAAGCCATCGTCACCAGATAGGCTTCCATGTGATTTAACTCGCAAGCAATCTGCAAGAAGGGAATCAATGAACCGTTAAGCCAGGTTACAAAACCAAAAACAAAAAACAGCCCTCCCACAATTATCATCGGGATTAAACTTGAGCGCTCACTTTTCATATCTTGCATCGCCACGTCCATAGAAATATCCTCAACTACCACAGGTTTATTTTAATTTTAGGTTCAGGCCGTGAGTTACCCAACGGCTACCGACTGATTCTGTTTGTCGAACTCTGCGCGAGCAAAATAGAGTGCGCCCTGCTCGGGCTGATCGAGTGGAGGTAAGATTTGTTCGATTAAATCTTCCTTAAACCATTCGACCAATAAAGGGGAGATGCCACCGATCATAGACAGCCGAGGAGGTTTGTTCACCAGTAACTTTCGCGCCAGGCTCTCGATATAATGGGCGCCCGATTGAATAATTTCTGTGGCGAGTTCATCGCCTCGCTCCACACATTCGAACACAGCGGGCGCTAGTTTAGCGAAGTCACTGGAAGCCGCTTTCGACAACAATTCGATTAAGTCGAGTGGTTTGCATTCCAATTTATCGCAGATGACTTTGGTCAGTAGTGTTTGCTGCCCCAGTTGATCATCCGCCAATAAAATCGCTTTTACTGCCTCGAGCCCTATCCAGGCACCACTGCCTTTGTCGCCCAACATAAAACCGTGGGCTCCCACTGTCAGCGTTTCGTCATTAATTGTGGAGTACCCACAAGAGCCCGTACCAACAACAATCACCGCGCCGTCTCCACCGCGGTGTGCCCCAAGGCAAGCAGCGTGTAAATCGGTCGTGAGATACATCGCTTTAAAAGGGTGTTCCCACGCCATCATAATGTCGTACAGACTGGGCAAGTTGACACCCGCCAACGCAACGCCAGCCACCACATTGGAGAAATCTTCTTTCTCGAGGCCAGCGTCTTCTAGGGCATTGCCAACAGAGACTAAAATTGAATTTTGTGCACGTTCCAAACCGTGCAAAGGATTTGCCGGACCACCGAGGCCAGCACCTAAATAATCACCCTCGAGTGATTCGAGTCTCGCGAGGCACTTACTGCCACCGCCATCAATACCTACAAAATAGGTATTACTACTCACCGAATTTGACATCAAACCTCTACCCCTTTCGGTCTTTGCGATGGGCCACAAGACTTCTTTGTTGAAAAAAAGGGGTGGCAATAGCATTCACTATGCCACACCCCTAAGCCACGTGCGAGAGAGTACAGATACATTACTCAAGCATTGCCTGTTAAGGCCAAGTCAGACTTACAACGACGTTTTTGCGAGGCAAAAGACAACGTTGTCGCTTACAATAAATAGTTGAGACAACGTTGTCAAGATGAATTTAATATACTGTGCGAGGAATCGCCATACACTATGGAATAAAGATTTATCCAGCTACCTAAAAAGACAAAAGAAAAATCTCTATATAGTTGATTTTAAAGGAAAATATCTTAGCAGCCCAAGTTTGAGCGCAGCTCTATTGATTGAGCTGGCGCAGATAGTCCGCGTGCGGGAGCGTGCCCGCTACCGCCTTCTGAGTCATGGCCTCCAGCTGTCCAAACACCTGTTGGCTCTGTTCCGCCTGCACCGACAAATTCAGGGCTGGATAATGTTGCATGCCGTACAAAATATATCGGTAGTTTTCGTCCGTGAAGGTAGTGGCATAACTACCGGCCAAATCGTGAAATTCGCAGATCTTGTGACGCCAGACCGCAAGGTGCTCTTGCAGCTTGGGGCAATGTTTAACCGTGCCGGGAGCTGCCCGCCAAAAAGCGCTGTCGTCCCGGTCACTCAAACAATAATGTAAAACAATAAATTGTTTTAAATCCTGATAGAACCCTGACATCAAACGATTGTAGGAATCACGCAATGCCTGGCTCGGATTTTCCGTGGGTAAATGGGTCGCCAACAAACCTGCGCCTAAATGTATCAAGTGAAGACCAGTAGACTCCAGAGGCTCTATAAAACCTCCCGAGAGACCAATAGCAATGCAATTGCCAATCCAGAATTCACGCCGACAACCAACTTTCATATTCAAGTGCGTTGATTTGAGAATATTGCTTTTATCCCCCAGAAAACCTCTTAACTCGCTCTCGGCCTGGTCGGGGCTGATTCGGTCACTGTCATAGACATAACCTGTGCCCTGACGATTAACAAGATCAATCTGCCAGGTCCATCCCGAGGTTTGTGCCGTGGCAACGGTATAGGGATTGGGCGTATGCCCTTCGGGTAGCTCCCTTTGGATGGCAATGGCTTTATTACACGGCAATGCCTCAGAGAAGGAATCCCAGTTGTCTTGTTTCAACTTGTCGATCAACAACCCCCGAAACCCGGTGCAATCGATGAAAATATCGGCCGAAAAACTCTCGCTGTCTGTTTTAACAGATTTAATATTCCCCTGCTCAGTCACCACCTCTTTTACCGTTCCCTCGACGTAAATCACCCCGGCCTCAATGGCTTTTTTCCGCAAGAAACGCCCCATTAATACCGCATCTATGTGGTAACCATAAGGAACCACACCCTGATAGGGGCGTGAATGTTCAGCTTTGGGGCCCCGCCCCTCTTTTATCAATCCGGCACTGAGACACACACCCTCATCATAACGTTCGATCTGGTCTCGGTTATTGAGAAACCAGGCGCTGGAAATATCGAGTAACTGCCCCAATCGCTGGTGTTCAAAGGGGTGAAAATATTCGTGGGTCTTTCCGTTTCTGGGTTTCATCCAGTTTCGGAACATGATCCCCAACTTGAGAGTCGCGTTGGTTTCGGCCAGCAGCTCTCGCTCATCCAAACCCATCGCCTGAAAGAAAAAACGAATACTGTGAACCGTCGCCTCTCCGACACCAATAACGCCGATATCAGGGCTTTCAATCACAGTAATTTGATAATTTTTTTCACTGTGATTAAACAGTTTGTTTAGGTAGATTGCCGTCATCCAGCCGGCAGAACCGCCACCCACTATCGTAATTTTTTTAACGTTTTCAGCCGACATCAACATCTCCACCCATTATATTTTTTGTAAACCAAAGGTCCGTATTCGTTCAATCAGTTCTCGATTTGGCAGAGAGGATTCAAGTGCACTGCGAGCATTGTGCTGCATTTTGTTAAACTGCATCCGCGCCCGCTCCCGCTCAGGAAATCGCGCCATGAGATTGTGTGTATCCGTCTCAAACTCCATTCCATAGAGAACGTAGAGGTAGTTGTCCAAATTGAAAATGTCTAAGCGGGATGGAAAGTCATATTCACTGGGCGGCTGAAAACGCCATAACTCAAGACTCTTTAATAAACTCTCTGGCACAGACTCTCTAAGTCTATTGGCTTTCCAAAACTCGCTATCCTCACGACGGGACAGGTAATAGTGAAGTTTTATGAAGTCTATCACGCCATCCCACACATGCTGCAATCGCTGATTGAATCGATTGGCCACCTCTGGGATGGCACCGATACAGCTTGGAAACTGTGCCGCCAGCAACCTGGCTGCCGCATCGTAAACCAACAAACCTGTCGCCTCCAGAGGCTCAACAAATCCTTGTGCCAAACCAATCGCCACACAGTTTTTATGCCAAAATTTTTCTCGATAACCCACATTCATTGGGATCTTCCGACAACTTAGATCATCCGCAGCGGCCCCCAAAGACTTGGCCGCATATGCACACAAGACCTCCTCGGCCCGCTCGTCACTGGTGAACTGACTGGAATAGACATAACCGGTTCCCCGTCGCGCACTCAAACCAATATCCCAGATCCACCCAGCCTCCTGTGCTGCCGCGATGGTATAACTCGGAATGGGTGTGTTTTCTTCCGCGTAAGGCACTTGCATTGCCAGAGCTGTATCCGCCAAAAGAACGTCTTGTTTACTGTTAAAACCCACGCCGAGCTTTTGCCCTAACAACAGCGAAGAGAATCCGGTGCAATCGATAAACAGATCTGCCTCCAGCACGCCAAGTTTGTCAGTCGTGACGCCTGAAATATCCCCCTCTTCGCCTAAAATCACATCGACAACATTTCCTTTTAAATGTTGCACACCCAGTGACTCAGTGCCGTGTTTTGTCAATAAACGAGAGAACTTTGCGGCATCGAGGTGATAGGCGTAACCTGCAAAACCATCATACTCAGCGTGAGTCATTAACTTGGGGCCCAAACCGGCATCACACACGGCCCCCTGAAACGACACCGCATCAACAAAACTCAAATCACTGCCCGCTTTTTTCTCCATTAGCCAATAGGGTGTGGGATCAAGTGAATCTCGCTGCGGGTAATCAAAGATGTGATGATAACTGTGTGAGTGATCAGCGGCAGGGGCCTCCAACCAATCAACAAATTTGATGCCCTGTTTAAAGGTCACATCACATTCACGAATGAAGGTTGTCTCGCTAATGCCCAAAGCCTGAAGACTGTCCCGAATGGCCGGTACCGTTCCCTCCCCGACCCCAATCGTGGGTATATTCTCCGACTCCACTAAAGTCACTTTAACGCCACCTGCACTTTTTGCGTGCAAGGTTTTTGCGAGGTGACAAGCCGTTAACCAACCGGCCGTGCCGCCTCCGACAATTAACACACTGCTTATGGAATCGCTCTGGTTTTTCAAGGTTAACCCCGTTATTAATTCGAGCGTTTAGCCTTCAACTGCGCCAAACGAGGCACTTGATTTAAGGAAATCATTTGAGCATATAATGGCCCCAGGAAACCTCTTTTGCGAAGATCTGAAAATTTCTCTTCACTCAACTCATTCAACTTACTTTCGTCGACAGTATAAATACCGCCAATGGACATTGGCTTGCTATTAATTTCCACAGACAGATTTTTTTGGACCAACAAGTCTGCTTCAGACAGGAGGTTAATAAAGGCTTTGGTGATTTCAGCACTTTCTACATACTGGATCATAGACTGCCCGCTTTTCTTCAAAAACTCACTGTCCTGCCCCTCATCATCAAACAGGCGATTATCACCACCTTCTCCAACCAGCGGGCTCTCCTCATCTACCGCGACCATCATGCTTTTACCGTCATTTTTGTCGTTCACCAGGCGCAGCGGGTAATTGCGTAAACAGGCGGGAACATAAACACCATCCCATTGGTTTTCACCCACATACAAATTTTCCCCAGGCTCAAAACCCATCACGGCCACCGCTTGAAACTGACCTGTGTCAGAGTTTTTGACATAAACGATCGGAAACTCTACACACAACGACGCAAACTCATGAACGACCACGGGCAATATGTGCTGATCTTTTGCATGTGCATAATTTTTGGAATGACTAATAGTCATATTGCGGTGAAGTTCTTTATTTAAAGCGGTGATATTAGCCATGTGACGCTGCTCTTAATGAATGAAATGGTCTGAAAAGTATAACTCAGGTCCTTTTTTTAGGCCAAAAAAAAGGGAAGCAACGCTTCCCTTTTTCCTTACCTAGTCACTGCGCTTAATAAGTAAAGCTCAGACCCACAGTAATACGACGTGCCATCTCGTATTCAAACAGTGGGAAACCACCGGTGAATCCGCTATTTGGCGTAGGTTCTGCGTTGTTACCAAATTGGCTTGCACCTTCTTCCAGGATATTGTTTATATCCAGTTTGAGGTCCAGGTTTTCAGTCACATACCAGGATGCACTCAAATCCAATGATCCAAAGGCGTCGTGCAGACGATTGCCGTATGAGCCAGTTTCACGAATCATATAATCGCTGCGGTAGTTGTAAGAGACACGCGCCTGATAGTCTTCTCCTTCGTAGTATGCACTGACGTTATAAGAATCGTCAGAGCTGTCACTCAGGAAGGTATTGCCATCGGTAAAGGTCTCTGAACCGGTCTCAGTATCAGTATGGGTGTAGTTCACAACCGTACCAAAGCCATTGCCAAAGTCGTGCTGATACTGCAATTCAAAACCTGAGATGTCTGCAGAACCGCCACTGGACTTCTCCTGCACAGTCCAGCCAGTTGCATTTTCAGCAGCATCGGGCAGCGCAAAAGGAATCTCGGATGAATCCGCATGGTACTCTGAGAAGCTCACGAAGTTCTTCACATCTTTCATGAAGAAGGCTACCGATAGTAATGAACTGTCGTTAAAGTACCACTCCAGCCCCATATCAAACTGGTTGGATACAAAAGGCTCAAGACCTACATTACCCACAACCCAGAACTGGTTATTGGGTGTATCGTCATTTGTGCCCAATACATTGGGGTTAACATACATATCAACATACTGTGGACGAGCCAGGGTACGAGCCGCAGCTGCACGTAAAATTATGTTGTCGGCAAGATCATAGGCAATGTTGAAGCTAGGCAATACTTCACTGTAATCTTCAGTGCTTTGCGTTTGCACACCATCGACATAGTAAGTAGAGGTTGCTTCCGTTGAAACCAGACGAACACCCATGTTACCGCGGATATTGTCGTTTTCGAACGTTGCCATCACATAGGCCGCAGTGTTGGTTTCATCAATTTCACTGTATGCACCCAGATCTTCGGTTTCACCCGTGATGCTGCCTTTTGCCCAGTCTTTCAATGCATCTACATCAAAGTTTTGAATTTCGTACGCACCTGCACCCACGTCAATGGTGCCTGTTGAAAGCCCGTCGGTGGAGATTACAGGATCAAAACCGTCAGCCTGAATGTATTCGAAGCGACGGCTTGTGGTGTTGTGATCTGCCCACTTTGCACCCGCCTTAATGGAGCTGATTGCACCAAAGTCCACTTCAAATTCAATGTCAGCCTGGAAGTAGCGCTCATCATCAGTTTTTGGCGTGCGGTTGAAATTAGGGCCTGTGCCCATGGCCAAAGAACCCGGATCATAACTGGCGATATCAAACGCAGCGGTATCCCAGGTCTGGTTGCCATTGGTAAAGTCATAGGTTCCACCGGGAATGGGTGTTCCACCGGTACCGTCTTCAAGCACCATTTCAAAGTCGGTTCCGCCTGATGAAGTTGTTTCACCGGCCTGAACTTTAAGGTCGTAACCTTCACCTTTGTAGTTAACCGTCAGATCAAACACATCTGAATTCATGGTCGCTTCACGAGGGCGTGCCTGATAGTAGGCAACATTTAGGGGACCGCGAACAGGGGTGCCATTGAGCAGGTCAGATTCCGGAACGTCAACGCCACTCCAGGAAGTATTGCCCTGTGTCAGCCACAATGCATAGTTAGTATTGTCGGCTTCCATTTTCATGTCCATAACGTTCAGGACAACATCCAATTTATCACTGGGCTGGTACTGGAAAGTGGCGGTTAATGCTGAGCGCTCACGCTCTTGTTCAAAACCAACAGGTCCTGCACCCCACTCCCAAAACGCTTCATTACCCTGGCGCTGCAAGCTGCGCTGCTGTGCAACAGCAGATACCAGCACACCAAAGTTTTCGGCTTCGTTTTTCCAGCTCATCATGCCCGAATACTGGGGATCCGTCTCTTCTGAGTCACTCTGATGCTGGCCTTCAATCGAGCCAAATACACTGAGTGCAGCCTGGTCTAATGGCTTGCGTGTGTGAACCACAACGGTACCGCCCACACCACCTTCGGCAAGGTCTGCCTGGGAACTTTTGTAGACTTCAATGCCGCCGACCAATTCAGAAGGAAGTAGCTCGTAGTTGAAACTGCGTTTTGCAGGCTCTAAGACAAACCAACCGGTAGAGGCAACATTCTGGCCGTTCAAGGTTGTTAAGGTAAAATTCTGGCCAGCACCACGAATGGATACTGCAGCGCCCTCACCGAATTGACGCTGAATGGTTACACCGGGTACACGCTGAAGCGATTCAGCAACGTTTCTGTCGGGGAACTTGCCCATGTCCTCAGAAGAGATTGCGTCGACAATTGAATTTGAAAAACGCTTAACGTTCAACGCTTGCTTCAAGCTAGCACGGATGCCAACAACTTCGACCTCTTCAAGCTGATCTAGACCATCCTGAGCCAATGCAAAATTGCTTGCGCCCAGTGTTAAAGCGCCCAACGAACCACAAACAATAGCGGCCCTGTTAACGACGCGAATAGCTTCTTTAAGCTTCTCTGACATGAGTATCCCCTTGCTCTTTTAGTATGTTGCTTTATGTGTAACTCAGCTTTTGTTTACTCACCTGCAAGGGAAGCTAAACCCTCAACGAGTGAGACAACGTTGTCGGACACACTAAAGCATCGAGGACAACGTTGTCAACACTATTTTATTGGATTCCCATCCGGAGGGGTATTGGCGAATTATCATACAGGATCGAAATGCTCTCCTGCGGCGAACCAACGTCCATTACCCCACTTTGAAGATTAGAAATAAGCCATTGAAAAATAAAAGAATATTTGCTTATAACCTCAGTGACAGTGAGAACAAAAACCAATATAAGATAGAAGACTGGGAATTGATTTCGGATAAGACAACGATGTCTTATCCATAATTGGTCTAGTCTTTGATTGACCCCAGCCGCAAGCTGATCATAATAGTCGCCCCTCCCGGAAAGAGACCTGAACGACCATGAGCGAGCCTATCAACAACATGATCAATAAACTGAGCAGCCTCTCATTGCGCCATTCCAACGACCTCTTTGGTGGCGAGGGTTCGGGCCTGGATGTCATAGAGGTAAAACACGCAAATTGCACCGCGACTATTGCCCTGCAAGGCGCTCAGCTGCTGAGCTTTCAGGCGACCAATCGAGAGCCGTTATTATGGCTAAGCCCGAATGCAGGTTTTGTTAGTGGGAAAGCGGTCAGAGGAGGAATTCCCCTTTGTGCACCATGGTTTGGACCCCACCCCAATGATCCAAACAAACCGCAACATGGCTTCGCGCGGAACCACAATTGGATACTAATGAAGGCAGAGGAAGATCAAGCCGCCGTTAGACTTCATTTTCAATACTCAAGTGACGACCACCAACAAATACTGTTTCCCTGGCCTCTGCGTCTCGACCTCGAAATGACGCTGGGCGAGGGCCTGGAATTACGCTTCTCTGCCACGAACGAAGGCAACCATTCTCACGGTGACATGCCATTCACGTTCGCTTTGCACAGTTACTTCCCCGTGGATGACTGCCGAGAGGTTTCCGTTCATGGACTGAAAGAAGTACAGACATTTAACGGTGAAGTGGACAAGTTGTTAACTCAGGTTCCCAATCAACAAACCATTCACAATACAGGCGCTGAAATATCGATTACGGGAGATCACTGCCCCAGTGCGATTGTTTGGAACCCCGGTGCAGAAAAAGCGGCTGCGCTCAAGGACCTCGGTGAGGCGCATTACCACACATTTGTCTGTGTGGAGCGTGGCGCTGCGGGCACTGATGCCTGGACCTTAAAACCGGGCGAGACTCGTCAGGCAACGCTCTCACTCTATCGGTGATTGCCCCCAGGATCTCAGCTCTCGGCAAATCCTCGCTCTACCTCCAGGCGGAACACGGCCATCTCGGCTAATAGCCAACTGCGAAACAACATCACTGACCGGCGCATCGGGGCGTCGGACTGGGTCAACAAACACACCCAGTCATCGGTTAACATCGCCTCTTTCACCGGTCGTATTAATTCGCCACTACGTAGGAATTGCGCCGCCGAGATATCATCACCGAGCGCAACGCCTTCACCGGCTACGGCCAATTTAATCGACAGTGTTTCATCGTGAATTACCGGGCCTTTATGAGCATTTTCGGGGGCGCGTGTGGCCACATGCGAGAACCATTGGGGCCACCAGTGATTGGAGTTTTCATGTAATAGCGTAAAGTCTTGCAGGCTCTCAAGTGCCAGAGGCGGCACTTTGGGTCGAATCAGTCGAGGACTGCACACAGGGTAATCCAGCAACTGGAACAGTTTCTCGTGTTCATAACCTTCAAACTGCAGCCCGCCGGTATAAATTTCAATATCAACATGTGCCAGCGGCGCCTCTTGGACCGACACGGCCTGATTGATATGAATTTCCAGATCGATGTCCGGGTTGAGGTCGCGAAACCCTCCAATCCTGTTGGTCAGCCAATATTCTGCAAACGCGGCACCCACCCCCAACTTTAACCTTTGCCCTTGGGCTTGTGAACGGTCATGCCCTGGAAACAGCGTACGTGTGGCCTCACCAATATCACTTAAGGCATGGTTCACGACTAACAAATAGGCCTTGCCCTGATCGGTGAGCTCGGTCTTTCTATTGTTGCGAATCAACAGGCGGGCGCCAAGGTAGTCCTCCAGTAGTTTTATTTGCCGACTGACGGCAGAAGGTGTCACGCACAACTCTTCCGTCGCCTTTTTGAAACTAAGGTGTCTGCCAACCGCTTCAAACGTCTTGAGCGCTGTTAATGGGGGAAGACCATGCCCCAATTTGCCTGCCATCATTTTTCTCCGACTGGATCGTTTTACTTCATGACCGTAGTTTACATTAAATCACATTTAAATTTTATTAATGTCATTTTACTCAAGTACGGCATCCGTTCTACCCTGCTATCACCCATTACGTTTATATCAGGAGCGCTCATGTCACCCCAATACCCCGGCCCAAAAACTCAGGCCATGCTACCCAGAGGTCTTCCGCTCTTTCGCAACGGCCTCCGTTACGAGGCAGCAGCCAGCAAAGCCCGCGAAAAGGGTTATCAGGCACCCGCACAAATCATTGTGGACCGTGCCGCGGGTGATTTTCTGTGGGATATCGATGGCAAACGTTATATCGATTTACAAAACGGATGGGCAACAAACCCACTCGGTAATGCTCACCCGGAAATCATCGAGGCCGTTCATGAGGCCCACAAACGTTACGGGTTTCACTACGATCACCCGCTGCGCTACGAGCTGGCAGAAAAGCTGGCCAGCATTATGCCGGGGCAAGCACTTCCTCGATTTAACTTTGAAGTTTCAGGCACAGAGGCCGCGGAAGCAGCCGTTCACCTGGCACTTTGTTATACCAAGCGCCGCTATATTATCGCCTTCAGTGCCGCATTCCATGGAGAGGGGCTGGGGACCAAACTCATCAGCGGTTACAGCGGTGATAACAACCGTTACCTAGAAGCCTGGACCGGAGGTGTCATCCGCGCCCCCTTTCCCTTCAGCGACAATATTCCCGCTGGCATGAGTGAGGAGCAATATGCTGACTATTGCCTCTGGTTTCTGGACAATCACATTCCCGACAGTGTCGCTCCACGCGACAGCATCGCCGGTATATTAATAGAACCCGGTCTGGCAGAAGGTGGCAACTGGATACCCCAACAAAGTTTTATGCAGGGCATTCGCAAGCTCTGTAATAAAAATGACTGGCTGATGATTGCCGACGAAGTACTCACTGGGATGGGACGCACAGGTAAAATGTGGGCAGTGGATCACTATGATGTCGTGCCCGATATTCTAGTGGTAGGCAAAAATCTGTCTGGCGGAATTGAACCCTGTGCGGGTATTGCCGCTCGCGACGAAATATTGGGCGACAACCCCCAGTCTTCATCGGGCTCAACCTTTGCGGGCACACCTGCCGGCTGTGCTGCGGGTCTAAAAACACTTGAACTCTATGAGCGAGATAACCTGGTGGAAAAAGCAGCGAGCCTGGGCGCCATCGCCAACAAACGCATTAAAGAATGGGAACGTTACTCCATTGTCAGCCAAGCGCGCGGCAACGGCCTGCTTCTGGGTGTTAGCTTTAAGAACCCAAACATTGATGAAGACAACTGGTTTATGGCCAGGGCGGTCAGAAGCCGAATGCTCGCCAATGGCGTGTGGGCCATCAGCGATAAAGAAGAAACTATTCGCATGTATCCCGCGCTAAACATGGCGCCTGAAGTGCTGAATGAGGCGCTTGATGTGATGGAAGAGGCCATTGCGTACGTCGACCGTCACGGTCATACCGAAGGTAACTATCCCGCCTGGCCAACCGGTGTAGCGGGCTTCTAAAACACACACCACGCAAGCCCTGAACGCATTGTTTCCCGGCGGAATCAATGCGTCTCAGTGGCGCATCAATAAAGCCAAAAGTCGCCATCAGGGCTTCACGCGCGCCCGGTCCCATAGCTGCATTGGCGTTGGCCAGCATAATGTCGGCGGGGTTGCCAGGTAACATCCGTGGGATGGCAAAATTAAAGGTCGCAGCGACTAGAAAGGCAACCAGATAAAAGGCCAGCCGTTTGAGCAGGAATTGCATGGGAAAACACCGTAGTTTGTCGTGTCGTATCAGGCATGGCAACGGGGCGACCAATTGGCCGCCCCATACCATCATGAAGGTTATTCAACCGGGCGCAGCGCCAACAGGTGCAGAACACGTGCCGGGTTGGTTTTGTGAACACCCGGGTTTGCCACAGGATTATCGGCGTTAAAGAAGCCGGTGAACCGTTTGGTGCTGTACTGGTACCAGATCGGGTTGTTGAAGACCGGCAGGATCGGCATGTCTTCACCCAGGATCTGTTGCACTTCGCCCATGATCATCT
>ENA-OSET01000947-OSET01000947.1-sediment-metagenome-genome-assembly--contig:-NODE-947-length-31345-cov-3.264552_pt1 | contig 31345 bp, 26 predicted proteins | sample MGYA00237882_ERZ534229 | MGnify/ENA primary metagenome ERZ534229 (study PRJEB26408, sample SAMN06266212) | sediment metagenome | isolation source: Hudson Canyon methane seep mesocosm | place: USA:Hudson... | reverse complement strand
TTTGCTTCTTTACACATAGCATTCCTTCCCCGACATCCTTTTTATGGACCTTCCCATATCAATTTTTATATCGACTAGAGATGACCTCAGTATAGCGTCTAATATTCACTCTATCTGCGTATTTATATTTTGATCAATTATAAGTGAAGCTTATTAATCCTTAACTTATAATGAAAGGATCTTGAGCACTTACTAACTTAAACTGTACAAGATTCCTAAACAAAATTAGGTAACAATCAATGACAGACAACTTCCCCTCTAACAAATCAAAGCAACAAGAAGTTAAAGCCTTTTTAGCGCAAGTTGCTAAAGCGCCAGTAGTCGCTAAAGGAAAGTCAAATGGACGCTTGCTTTTTGCTATGGATGCCACTGCAAGCCGAGAACCTATGTGGGATGTTGCTAGCCAAATTCATGCTGAAATGTTTGAGTCTGTCGCTGATATTGGAGGGCTTTCCGTTCAACTTTGCTACTATCGAGGCTTCAATGAGTTTAAAGCCTTCTCCTGGATTGATCGACCAGCCCTTATGCTAAACTCAATCAGCTCGGTACGCTGCCTCGCAGGTAAAACACAAATTTCTAAAATACTTAAACACGCCTTAAATCAAACACAACAAACCCCTGTCCAAGCATTAGTCTTTATTGGTGATGCAATGGAAGAAAACATAGACACTCTAGGTGATTTGGCTGGGCAACTAGGTATTTATAAAACGCCGGCTTTTTTCTTTCAGGAAGGAAATAACCCTGTAGTAACCCGTGCCTATCAACAGTTTGCCCGCTTATCAGGTGGGGCTCATTGCTCTTTTGATGCAGGAAGTGCACATATACTAGCGGACTTACTTAAAGCTGTCGCCAGATATTCCGTAGGAGGCTTACGCGCACTGGAGCATCACACTAATCAAAGTGAAGCGGTTAAGAAATTAACACTACAACTTCGGAGTAAAAAATAATGACGCGAATAGCACTGACTGTTTTATTTGTAGCCATACTATTCACCATCATTCTGTATCGACGAAAAAAGACATCCCAACAACGAAAGAAACTTATATTTCAAATACTGGTATCTGTTTTAGCAATAGCGTTAATTTATCTAACTTTAACCGGTAAAATGCACTTCTTAGTCGCAATAGGCGCCGCAGTTTTACCTTTTTTATCAAGACTCCTTCCCTTAGTAAAATATATCCCAATACTGAGAAACCTTTATCAACAAAGAAAAGCTTCTAAGCAGCCAGACGAAGGGAAGATCTCGACAGTTGAAACCTCATTGCTTTGTATGACATTGAATCACGATACGGGTCATATGGACGGAAAAATATTAATTGGGCAATTTGCTGAGAAAAAATTAAGTGATTTATCTCCAGAACAACTTTTAGATTTATATCAACATACAAAAAATAACCACCCCGATAGCCTTAGCATTTTAGAGGCTTATCTAGATCGAGAGATCGGAGAGCAATGGCGCCAGAACTTCGAAGAAACAACACAAAAACAGGCGAATCAAACAGCTAATAATGAAATGAGTACATCAGAAGCCCTCGACATACTTGGTTTAGAAAGCGGAGCAAGTCGTGAAAAAATTATTGATGCACACAGAAAATTAATACAGAAACTACACCCCGACCGAGGTGGCAGCAACTACCTAGCGGCTAAACTTAATCAAGCTAAATCTCATCTTCTCAGTAAGCATTAACAGAAAGTATTAACAGAAAGTATTAACAAACAGATATAGTTTAGAAAAGTTGCGAAGGTAGCCCTCTTTTTTAGCGCAGACTATTTAAGCACGTTCATCCTTAGGCGAGTCCATCACGACATAGGTTGTAATCGAGTTTACCTGAGGCAGGACCCCTAGCACATCAGTATGAAACACTTTATAAGCCGCTAAATTTTCGGTTTCTATGCGTAAAAGATATTCAAACGATCCTGTAATATTATGGCATTCGCGAACTTCTGGAGAAAGTGTAATAGCTTCTTGAAAGGCCTCCTGAGATTTTTTAGTATGATCCGAAAGACCTACCGCAATATATGCCGTAAAGCCGATTCCTAAAGCAATAGGGTTAAGCACCGCTCGGTAGCCTTTTATAATTCCCGTGCGCTCCAAATCTTGTACTCTGCGCAAACAGGCTGATGCTGATAAACCAACCCGGTCAGCAAGCTCTGTATTACTTACTCTTCCATCCTTAGACAGCTCATGCAATATTCTTTTGTTCAACCTATCTATTTCAATCATATATTGCGTATTCCTTTAAAAATATGCCAAATTATCAATTTAATTTCGTCATTTGTTGATTATAGTTGCATTATTCATTTAAAGGTATTTATCTCATGACATACGAGCTCATCACTGCACTCACAGCTTTCGCTTTTGTTTCTACGATAACACCAGGCCCTAATAATCTAATGCTACTATCTTCTGGCGCGAATTTTGGTTTTCAACGCACCATACCGCATATGCTGGGAGTTGGTTTAGGTTTTGTTTTCATGCTGATATTAGTTGGCATAGGTTTGATAAAAGCCTTTGAGATCTATCCAATGAGCAAGGAAATATTAAAGGCGACCAGCATCGTGTACCTTACTTATTTAGCCATTAAAATTAGTACTGCCAGCACACCTCTGGCTAAAACCAAACTCAAACCTTCACCCCTTACTTTTATACAGGCTGCCATGTTTCAATGGGTAAACCCGAAAGCCTGGACAATGGCCCTTACCGCTATCAGCGTTTATTCCCCTGATCGGAATATGGAAACAATTGCCACTATTGGTTTAATTTTCGGTCTGGTAAACCTACCATCGGTTAGTATATGGACAATATTTGGTTTAAAATTACAACGCTGGCTAACAAACCACAAACGACTTCGCACCTTCAATTACACCATGGCGGGTCTGTTACTTTGCTCTTTATACCCCGTACTTACAACCGGATAATTTGTAGCAGAAGAGGAAATAAGAACCCAGAACAAATACGAGCTTATAACTTTTCAATTAACCGACTCAGAAATTAAACAACTTAGTTTCTAAAATACCAGCGCTGCCCCCACAAGAACTGAGCATGAGATAAAGACAACTAAAATAATTTATGCCAGTTGGGTGCACCATTCCAAAGATATGAATACATCAACTAAAGTGTAAAAAACCATACCCCCAATCTTGCCTTCGTTTGCCCCTACAACATAATTCCAGTAAAGTTCGACGCTTCGATTTATGACGATACTTGGGATACAAAACATTAACATGCGAAGTGTAAAAGACTTTTCACTACTCGCCGGTGCAATGACCAAAGCACTAGCAAAAAGAATTTCGTTTAGCATAGACTCAGACGACATGTCTGCCATTCTTTCAGAGCACCCTAAATTAATTGTCGCTTTAAACCACGGACCAATGCTTGGTCCACTAGCAAGTACAATTACTTTAAATAAGCTTTATATGGAAAATGGTGGTAAAAACCGAAAGCCGATTGCAATCATGTGGCGTTTTTTTTATCAAATACCACTTTATAAATATGCCATTCAGTATGTAACACAGGTTGATAGAGGGCTAAATTTCGACGAATTCTTAGCCAAAATGGAAAATGAAGGCTTTACTGACCTATTCGTAAAGCCAGAAGGCGAAAATTGTAATTATGGCGATGGACTCGAAATTCAACCTTTCTTAAGCCCTCGATTTATCGAATTTTCTTTACGATTGAATACACCGATTTTGGTACTTGTACACCAGGGTTCAGAAAATTGGGCCAAGACTTTACCGGTTAGTAGCCATCTAGACCCTATCTTTAAGAAGCTACCAAAGAAAAGCTATGATCGAATAAAAGAAACACGTTTATTGAGCATTCCTTTTCTTGTAAAACGCCTTAAAGAACTCAAAGTCATGTACAAGCTCTACCAACCAAAAATCAGCGCTGACGACCTTAATGTCGACATAGAAACTCAAAAAGCTCTGTTAAAGAAAGAGTCTGACAATGTAAGAACACTGATGCAATCTATGATTGATCAGTTGAAAAAAACTTAGTCACTTTTCGGCTTACTATTTAGATTAATTTGTTTAGATCCAAACATACTTTCCTGGCCGCTAACGCCAGATTGAATCTGTTCAATCGCTCCGCCACTTTCAAGGAAGGCTTTAATTTGGTCATCGATAGAACTAGATGTTTGCGTAGCAGCTGGTTCTTTCTTTTTTGATGCGGCTCTTAGTTTGACAGCCATAATATTAATCACTATTAAAGAAATGTAAGCTTAATACTAAACTAATACAAAATTTAATGTCGGTTTTACTGACTTTATTACATATTCCCTCAATAAAACCAGAAGGCTAAGCGTATAATCATTCTTTAAACTTACTTAAAGGTATTAATTCTTTGTCTATAAAAACAAGAAGTAAACTAAAGAAATATAATCTGATACTCGATACTAAGAAACTGCAAATGATATTTTAAAATGCGCGCCATTGTCTGAATCAATACAAGCAATCGCCCCCTTAAGTTTATTGACGACTAAATTATAAGTAATAGACATTCCTAAACCTGAGCCTCCTGCCCCACGAACAGTCGTATAAAAAGGCTCGAATACTTTCTCACGTTGCTCATCATCCAGTCCCACACCGTCATCCTGATAATCAATACATACCATGCCGTCAGTAAGTGATAGCACTATATGGATTTCCCCTTCTGTTCTCCCTTTAAACCCATGAATCATCGAGTTCATGATTAAATTTGTTATAGCCTGAGCCATTAAGCCAGGATAACTATCTAGGTGAATTTTTTCATCTGCCTGAATAATAATTTTATGGTGACCTTTTTTAAGTTGTGGCAAAAGGCTTTGACTTAACTCTTCTAGATACGATTTTAGCTCAAATTGACGCCGCCCTTCTCCACTCTGGTCAACAGCCACTTGTTTAAAATTACGGACTAACTCACTTGCTCTTCTTAGGTTTCTCAGAATCATATCAGAAGACTCTTTAGCATCAGATAATAATTCATCCAAAGAAGCGCGCTTAAGTTGACCACTCCGATACTCAATATTAAAAGAATCAATACGGTCGGATAAAAGAGAGGCTGCTGTTACCCCGACACCAATAGGTGTATTAATTTCATGTGCAACACCAGCCACTAGACCACCCAATGCAGCCATTTTCTCAGCTTCAACCAATTGACTTTGTGCATTTTTTAATTGTTTGTTCACTTCAGCTAGCTCATATAAGTTTTCTTGTAACTGCTTATTAGCACGCTGTTTTTCACGACTACTATGATAAATCACCCCCACCATGACCAAGACTGAAAAAAGGCCAATGCCAGCGAATATCAATACGCCATATTGTGTTTGAATAACAGAAGACTGCTTTTCCATTTTTGCTAAATTTTTAACAATTTCAATCTCTTTAGCCACTATCTCTTTTTCTTGTTGAGCTTGCCGCTCATATAGACCTTGTAATGAAGCTCTACGATCAGCGATTAATTTTGATAGATCGTTAATGGCTAATTCTTTATCTTGAATTTCACGCTTCAAGGTGACTAGATTTTTTGTATTTTTAGTTAGTTGTATTTGGCTTTTTTCGAGTTTTTGGGTGACATCTGCATAATCATCTTTTAACGCTGTAAACTTTTTCTTATTCAATGCTAATTCAGAACCCTGAACTTTAAGCTTATCAGCCTGTTTGGACATTTTCTTTCGTTGTTGGTCTAGTGTTTGCTTTTGATTTTTTAACTTTTTATTATGTTCTAACAGTTTTTGATCTTGGTCATAAAGCTGTTTTCGCTGCGACATAAGCTGCTTTTCACGCATTTGAATTGCAGATTGAAGTGCTAATAATTTTTCTGATTGTATTTTCAATTCAACCAAACTAGTGGAAATAGTTTCATCCATTTCTTTAAGTACATTTGCAATATCTAGTTCAGTGCCGCCAAGTACTAATATATCTGGCGAGACGCTTAATTTGGCATTAAGCATATTGTAACGATTAAGTTCAAAACTCAGCGTATTTTTTTTAGTAGAAACAAAATTTAGCATGGTATTTTTTTTATCATTGGCATGATCACTGACCAACAATACCGGATTATTTCTAAGCACGTCTGAGATACTAAATAGAGAGCTAGATTTGTTTTTATCGATTACTAAAAGTTGTAATTTTTTAATTCTGGCAAGTGAAGTAACTTTTGTTACGTTTAGTTTGAAGTTACGTATTTTCCTGCCTTGCATTTTCAACAAAGATTGGTAATAGACTTTACTCTCACCATAATAACCAACATTTAAGTTGGTTAAAGTACTTTCATTTGGCCATTCCACATATTGGATAAAATTAAAAACGAATGCCGACTTTACATTTGACACTTCATAAACATCAGGTGCTGAAAAACCTATACTCGCAGAAAACATTAGTAAACAATAGGATATAACTCGCCACCGGCTCCCCCCGATGTTATTCGCTATACGCATACGATTAAACACCCTAAGAATTATTATTCTTAATCACACATTTATGTTAATAATAGTCTATTATTTAACCAACCACTCGTTAACTTTAGCTCAAGCTAAACATATAGAACTTAATGAAGTAGGCGGAACAGGTATGAATACAAACGATGATTTGCTGAGCTTTGCTGAGGATACAAGCTCAAGTGACGATCAAAGTACTCATGAAGAATTAGATTTCTGGCACCTGATGGTAGTCGATGACGAGCCAGAAGTTCACTCTGTCACCCGTTTAGCCTTAAAAGGCTTTGATTTTTTAGGAAAAAAACTCAAAATCCATTCAGCTAATAGCGCAAGTGAAGCAAAAAAAATGCTGCTCAGCGACATCCCTTTTGCGATTGCTTTAATTGATGTTGTGATGGAAACCGATCACGCAGGTCTGAACTTAGTAAGATGGATTCGTGAGGATCAAAAGAATCTCAATATTCGATTAGTATTAAGAACAGGTCAACCTGGCCAAGCTCCCGAACGTGAAGTCATCACCAATTATGATATTAACGACTACAAAGAAAAAACTGAACTCACCTCCAATAAACTCTACACACTCACTTATTCATGCTTACGCGCCTATCGCGATATTATTGCCTTGTATGAAAATAAATTAGGGCTTGAAACTATTATTCAATCATCGAATAAAATATTCGCCCATCAATCACTCGATGATTTTACTCAAGGCGCTTTACAACAACTCTGTGCACTACTACATATTGATACTGGAGCATTTTACTCCAATGTGGACTCCATTGCGGCCTCACATGGAGAAGCGGGTAGTAAAATTTTGGCTGCAACAGGTCGATTTCGTAAATTTTTACACCGACCTCTAGAAGAGTTACTTAATAGTCTTAAAGAACACCAATTAAAAGAATTATACAACAGGGGCGGCCAACACTTTGGAGAGGACTGTTTTATCGGCGTTTATGACTCGCATATAGATCGTCAAAACTTATTATTCTTGGAAGGTGTTAACATCGCCACTGAAGCAGACAAACAGTTAGTGAAACTGTTTGGTGCAAATATTGGGGTCGCATTTGATAATCAATCGATGTTTGATGAAGTAGAGACAACTCAACGAGAAATGATTTATCGAATGAGTGAGGCCGTTGAAAGCCGCTCGAAAGAAACCAGCAATCATGTTAAGCGGGTAGCTTTGACTTGTCAGTATATTGCCCGAGCACATAAGCTAACTGAACGTGAAATCAACATAATATATAAAGCGGCCCCCCTACATGATATTGGTAAAATCGCTATCCCTGATCATGTACTTAATAAACCCGGGAAGTTAACCCCTGATGAATGGAAGATCATGAAAACACATGCTCAAATAGGTTTTGATATTCTATCAACCTCAGAGCTTGAAATTTTACGCGCTGGTTCTAAGATTTCCGGTGAGCATCATGAAAACTGGGATGGTTCAGGCTACCCAAATGGCAAAAAAGGTGAAGACATTCATATCTTTGGTCGGATTGCAGCCATCGCTGATGTGCTAGATGCCCTCATCAATAAACGTTGTTACAAAACAGCATGGCCTATAGAAGAAGCAATGGCTTTTATACGAGAAATGTCAGGTGTAAAGTTTGACCCTAAACTTGTAGACCTTGTGTTTGAACATCAATCAGCATTGTTGAATATCCAGAACAAGTATGCGGATTAGTTTGAGCGGCTAACTAAAGCGTTCAGTATTTGGGTTGTTATCCAATATATTGGAGGAACCAGGAAATGAATAGTGAAGCTAATAAAGATCTATTTCTTTACAAGTTTTTCATATTACTTATTTGTCTGCTACCCTCTCTATTATTTGCTAAGCCACTAGAAAACCTTTTTGCACTTTCATTAAAAGAGCTATCCGAACTACAGATCACGACAGCTTCTCTTACGTCTAGCACCATAAGCAGTAACCCCTCTTCAATTACCGTCATCAATCAAGATCAGATTCAACGAACTCCAGCTAGAAATATAATCGATATTTTAGCTGTTTATGTGCCTGGTTTAATGGTTATATCAGATACAAATACCAGCCCAAGAATACGTATTAGAGGCCTTGGTGAACGACACAATCACACACTACTACTTGTTAATGGCAAACCTATCAATCAAAAAACTCATCAAGGGGCCATGGTCGAACTACGTAATTGGGATATGGATGATATTGAACAACTCGAAGTGGTAAGAGGACCCGGATCTGTCACCCATGGACCAGGCGCTATCTCTGGAGTGATCAATATCATCACCAAAAAAGCACAAAATGAAAATGGTTTTAAAATGTCCGTCCATACTAACCCCACCTACGATAGTAAGGGTTTAAAGTTAAGTTATGCGAAAGACATTGCTGAAAGCAAAGTCTTTTTCCACGGTAGTTTCACGCGAACAAGGGGCGCTGACGATTACGACACATTTCAAACCCTATCAAATGGGCAAATAGGTTATAAAGGTACTGATGCTTTTACGGGTTCTGACTCCTTTCCCTTACAATCTTACTATTCTGACTATGATGATGAACCCCAAATAAAATTATATCTGGATGTAGATATTAATGATGAGTGGCGTTTTTGGTCCAGATACAACAACTCGGGGCAAAATAACCCATCTACACAACGTCTGATCCAGGGACGAATGCAGGACTGGCGGGCATTCCAAACTCGATATTATATTGTAGGCCTGGAAAATAATTTCAACATTATTCCATCTTTAAGTGTAAAAAACTTATTAAGTTATGACTCAGAAGACGCAATTGAAACTAAAGCTAGACAAGCAGATCTGTCTAACACCCATGAACTAAACATTAACTATGGTTTTTCAGAAGATGAGTTATTTGCTCGTTCTACTCTTGAATATATCCCCTCCTCAAAAATTAATTTTGCTACAGCCTTTGAGTATTCCCACATGTCCTTGTCTTCTCCTTGGGGAACATCTGATAGAAGTTTTATTACTAGAACCGGTGGACAGGTTTTTATTAGTGATGATTCTATATATTTAGGAGATGGTACAGGGGGAACGTTTAAAGAAAGTAAAGTCGCTGAATTCACCAGCGGTTGGTCTTCAAATACCTATTCATTAGCAACAGAACTTAAATACCAAATTTTTCCTGAATTACAAACCATAATTTCTGGCAGAGTTGATAAAAACGACCAAACAGACAATATGTATTCCCCTCGTTTAGCGGTGTTATATCAAATTAACAATAGAAATAACGTTAAAGCTTCATGGCAAAAATCATTAAGAATGAACACACTAATTGAATTGCATTGGTTAGATTTTAATAATAAAAAAGCCGAGCCGGAACAAAATACCACATACGAAGTATCATACAGCCGAATATATACTGACAACATGCAGTTTTCGCTTACCGCTTATCACAATGAATCTGAAATCATTTCCTGGGATGGTAATAATGCCAACTTACTTGGTGTGATAAAAGCTTACGGTATTGAACCTGAGATTAGCTACCAGACGGAATCACTGTCTATAGGTCTAAATCACTCATTTTATGAACTAATTGACTGGGATTTTCAGTTAAAACAAGCAGATGGTTCAGCGCTTCAACCTGTGAGCTATTCAGATATGTTGTATACCATCGACTACCTGTCTCTCACCAGTACGGGGGACTCAGTGAATGATTGGGCGAATCAATATACTAAATTTTGGCTAGATTATAAAATTAATAACCAATGGACATTTCATTTGGATGCTCGCGTAATATGGAAATATCAATATGGCAATGAACTATTTAATATGTACAAAAAAGCTTACGCTGACGTCGATACCAGTACTCTAAGTGACGCTGATTTAGCTGATTACAATGAAAACTTAGCTTTTTTGTCAAGTCATGAAGAAATTGTGGATGACCGTGATGGCTTCGGTACTGATATTAGACTAAACACCTCGATTACTTTGGCTATTAATAAGACCAAAATTCAGCTTTATATACAAAATTTAGGGAATTTTACTCAAAATAAGCGTCAAAAAGTAAATTTTACATCTAAAACATTACCTTCATTAGGCTGGATAGAAGAACCTACCTCAATAGGCGTTAAATTTTCTCAAACGTTTTGATCCCGTCTTTATTCACTTAAAGTGATAACTAAATTCGCCCCCTTACTAGTAAGTTTGACTCAACTGAAGTTCAACTTTTTTATTGCACGCTTGGTACGCCGGGTAAATATTTTTTAAGCCCTTTAATTCAATCACAGCTTGCTGTGTCCTTCCGCCCAATTCATCACCGCCAATGAAGATGCTTAGCTCAGAACTACTATTAATTGTTTTATTGAGATTTCCAGACCAAATCACATTACCAGCGAATAGGCTCTGTGAAAAATGTTCTAAGGTCCCATTGCCCGCTTTTATCCCAACATTAGGCAGGTCGATATTGATGTTGGTCGTCGTATTGACGATTAACTTATCATCAACCACATTTAACCAGAGTTGCGTTGTATAATCATATTCATCTAGTTGAAGAGTAGGCGTTGATAAATGACATCCTCCTCTATGCGCTTTATCCCAATCATTTCCTATTTTCCATCTAACTGATTCTGCTGTTTTAGATTGATATTCTTTAGATTGAAACTTTATCGGACCGGTCAAGACCGGCGCTACTTTTGAAATAGTGGAAAATGTCTTTTGTACTGACTCTACTTGTAGTGCCGACATAGGCATGCCAGCCGCAGAGGGGTTTGCCGTTGTAAATTGATTAACTGATTCGATTGTATTTAGTACAATATCTTCATAAGCAGTGTTTTTTAAACGTTCGTCTTCATTAACTATACCTATTTCAGTATTGTCACCCCAATCAAAAAAAGTTTTGATATCACTAAAATCAAAACCATTGCTCTCGGTCAGATCGTTTCCTTTGGAAACTTCCAGATTTAATTCGCCCTCACCAGCATTTTTCACTTCCATTAAAACATTATTACTCACAATGGAAAAATTCTCACGGATCTCAAGCCCTTCTTTAACAACCGACAGGTCTTCCTCTACAACTTTGACAATAAGCTCCTCCTCATTACCAAGAGTCCGCTCAACGTCATCATTTGTTCTTAAAGTTGTAATTATGTTACTCAATTGAATGCCTTCACCATCAGCAGTAACATCTTTGAAGGTTACGCGGCTTAAGACCGCACTTTTTTCAGGTTTCTTATTGTTAATATTAACCCCATCGCTACCTTTAAATTCAGTTTTCTTATCCTTAAGGTTCACCGCATAATCATCACTTAGGGAGTCTCTGTGTTCAGATAGATCTTCGACACTATTTGTTGAGCGCTTCTTCGGAGAAGAAGGTGATGGCAGAGCTTCCGAAGAAATAAGATGAGAAGAAACTTCAATAGGTATCTTCACCTGTAGATTTTTTTTATCAGGCTCCCACTCAAATAAGGTACGTGAAGAATCACTAAGTTTAAGAGAAGCGCATGCGCTGATCATGCTGCCACAAACGATTAATAATATACCCTTTTTTAGTGTGCTAGCTTGCATCCTTTTAAGCTGATAATTGCCAGATAAATACTGCATATCTATTACCACTTATGTGTACTGATACGGTGTACTAAGACGTACAAAACCGATTTATTTCCAATAAAAATGCATATTGCAACTACATAACAATATGCGCTCACTATTAAGTTACATTCTTTTTCTTTGATAATTACTAGTTGTAATACTTTATGGATCGATCCTCTTCTCATATTAATTATTTAAGATGTCGAAAAGATAATGCATTAATTCATCAACCCGTGTTCAGATAAAAAACACGAAATCTTTTTATTTGCATAATCACTTTCCATATTTTCAAATAAGAAAAGAGATGCTTTATCAATATAGCGATCAAGAAATTGATCTAGAAAAAAACCGTCACTATGGTCAGATGTATAAATGATCCATGCAGAGATTTCATCTAATTTTGAATATTGGTCGGAGGTAAAAACACTAGTATGACTAAAATGTCTTACTTGAATATCGGTACGTTTAACATGGTTCACTATCAGTTTTGAATTAGTTAGCGAGTCAGAAACAAACCCAAGGCTTTTTATTTTAATTGTATTAGGTCGTGCCGCGACTTCTTTTAAGTAATTAGTTTCACCAACTGTCATTGGTAATGGATCATTTTTCCATAATTCAGGTTGAATAAATTGACCGAAAGGAAGGACCTTTTCTTTTTTTCGACCCGCTGAACTTTTTGAAGTTAAAATATCAACCCTAAGAGCATCTTCTGAGTTAACCTCCCAAAAGTCACTTTCTACCATCAAGCTATTTTCTATATCATAGATTGAATTTTTCTGCTGTTTATCGCCTAGCCCTACTTGACAGGAGGAGCGTTTTTTTTTGAACAGTTGTTTTAACATTTTCACTCCGAACAAAGTTGAATAAATGCAATTAGTAAATCATGAATAATAAGTAAGTACGCAATTAAACAAAATTCCTCCACTGCTCTTCATGAAGTTTCTGATTGTTTGTAACAGTGTGTTAACTAGGTCACTTAATATCTTTTAATAAAGTGAACACGTAGGCATATATTCTCTGAGATTATACTGATGCTATATCTCATGCGGACGTTGCTATAATTAGGAACTATCAGGCAGGTCATACAATCAAATGTAGAAAGAAAATAACAAAATTTCTTTTAGCCGCTGTAATAAAACAAATGAGGAACTTAGTGAGAATCGGTTTTTCCAGTATTACTAGCCTATGAGAAGACCACATGGAAAACCAAAAGTTTCTTCAATTCTAGAGGCTTATCAGAATATAAAAATAAATAAACAGAACCTAAACATCAGACTGGCGCTCAAATGCCTTAACACGAATCTGCTCTCTTGAATCAAACCGGGATGTTCTGAGTTCTTCTACCTGTAATTCGCGTTCTTCAAAACTCAAGCCTTCTGTAGCTAGAATTTGACTTCGTTCTGTTAGGTATTGTTCAAGCCGTTTCTTCCACTCTGCTCTTTTTTTATCCAACTCATCGAATCGGTCTGCCGCTTCTTCCCCAAACATTTCTGATCGTAATGCTCGAATATCGCTATCATCAGCGCCCTGCTCTTGCAGCAATGCGGTACGTTTTTTTAAAGTATCCGTTATTTGAGTTTCTTGACGGGCTAGAACCAAATGTTCAGGGGCTACACTATCTATCTGATCAAGCTCAGCTTGTTGTTCATTTATACTTAGTGATGTATCGGCCATCACCTTCATTCTATCAAGCGTGTATTGGTCGAATATTTGTTCGTCTTCATAAAATGCTTCATACACCTCTAGCGATAAGTGCTGTGCTCTTAATTCATTGCGTGCTTGTAACTGTTCTTCCAATAGTAATAACTTGCTTCCACCACTTTGAGTTGGTTGCTCCTCTTCCAAATATAGCTTCATTATCTCTGAACGCTCTATTTCAAAGTCATAAAGTGCTTTTTTTAAATCTATATAGCCGGCAAGTATACCTTTAGCCTGATTTAATGCAGGGTTTTCCAAATGATACTCAAGGTACTCATTAATACGGGCTAAAACAGTATCTAGAGGTTCTTCATTAACGGTAGATAAGAAATAATCAAAGACACGCCGGATATCACTCGAAACCCTTAAATTACCACCTTCATCAACAACCAAGGCATTTTCCATGATGGTTCCTTCTAAAGAACCGGGTAATGGTCCTAAATTAGATTTATAACCTAATACATCTATAGAGGGTAAAGTATTTGATATTGGTAATTGATGATTATTATCAGTCGTGTCAATCGCCTCACTTTCAACGACTTGTTGTGTACTTTTTGTCAGTTCAGAGACATTACTATTTTGCAGAAATCCAAGCCCTACAATAACGCTAACAGTTACAACACTTAATAAAGCTATTACCCATTTCTTTGAATGACTCATTACAGCTACAACTCTTTATATCGATAACTTTTTATATATAACAAAAATAACGGGCATTTCTGCCCGTTAGGTTTTGCTTACAGCCCAGCAGACTTCAAACGAACAGCCTGATTTTTGTATAAAGTAAGCGGATCCGTCTCAAATATATGATGGATACCAAAAACGTGGTTTACTGCGTCCATGTGATTCATGTTGTAACGTGTGCCAATTACATCCCCCCAGTGTTGGTCACATCGTTCTACCAAACCATCATTTGAACCGCTAATCGTTGCGCCGGTAAAAGTTAGGAATGCATCTGAAACATCAAATACGTTAGTGAAAGCCATATCACCACCCCATGAATAGTAACGAACACCATTAACCTTAGATGATCCTTCACCACACCTAGACGATGGTTTTCCATCAGGGAATATTGCGTTGAACTCGTTGGCGCCATCAGAAGTCATAAACGTAACGGCATTCATCGCGTCTTGCGCATAGCCTGGATTACCAGACAAGGAGTCGACCACAGTGCCGAGCAAGTTTAATGCTCCCTCAACCAATGCCTCAATGCCACCGCCTACAGGTACAAGTCCTCGCGCTACATCAGCAAAATCAGAACCAAAGTTAACAGCATTAATGGTCGTAACCGATGCAACCAAATCAGGCCTAACACCCGCTGCATATCGAACTGTTGGTCCACCTAAGCTGTGCCCCATCAAGTTAAATTTTGACTTACCCGTCGCGGCTTTTAAATCTTCAAGCGCCTCAATAAGTTGCTCCCCTCTTGCGTATGCATCATCCCATGCGGTTACGTTAGGGGCATAAACTGTTGCTCCACGGTCCTTCAATGCACTTCTCACACCGTAGAAGTAATCGATGCCAAAAATAGAATCAAATCCTGCTACACCGTGTACTAAAACGATAGGATATTTTGTTTTATACGCTTTGCAATCTTGCCACCACCAACAACCTGCACTAGCTTGTGCGCTGAATGCGGCAAGAATTGTAAGCATTGTCCACTTAATTAGCCTATTTGATTTGTTTTTTGTTGTTTTCATAATTATTCCTTTTTATTTGTTTTTATATAAAGGTTTTCATTAATAAATCCCCTTTCACATGAATTTTTACTTTTTTCTTAACTTGAAAAAAAAGATAAAACCGTGTTTAAAGATCGTAATATTAAAAGAGCGCAGCTCTGACTTTATGTTTGGCGAGCGTTTTTATATTTGTTACTCGCAATTATTCATTCAGAATCATTTTCCGATATTTATTCTCGCATACACGCTTTTTACAACGCTACCCCCCAAATGGGGGATAAATCAGATTTTAAACGGATTCACTATAGACGGATAAAGTAAGGAAAATACTTAGTGCCAGTTTATGATTCGGTTAGGATCTTACTCCCCATTAGACAAAGAACGTCATCGACACGTTATTTACCTTCGATTTGGCGTCTCTAATATATGTTCGTTGCTAATAGGTGCTGAATACGAAATACGTTGAACTGATAACCAGAAATTCTGTTATGAAATGGTAGGTGAAATTCGGAGCCTACAGCCACAGCCGCCCATTAGTTTACCTTTTCAAATAAAAGGTTATCAGTAGCATTCTATTGATAAAAGTGGTTCTGTCTACGAGCTGGCGGTGTAGTGAGGATTACTGCGGGTTTTCTTACTGTACGCAATAAATGTTGGCATAGATGAAAGGTTAATATTGACTCCTGTCAGCGTATCGAAAGGCGTGTACTACTTGCGCCTTTCGATACCCAGTTTAAAAATCCCCTACCCGATCAAAAATCAACTTTAACCGTGCCACCAATCATACGTGGTGTACCGGGCGTTGCATAATCCTGAACTGCGACGCCTTCAAGCTGGTTATAACTTGAAAAAATATACTCTTTGTTAGTCAAATTAGTTGCCCAGAGGTACGCACTCCAGTCGGATAATTCATATCCTAAGCGTCCATTAAAAACGGTACGAGAGCCACCCTTGCTTGTATTTTCATTATCTTGATATGACTCACCTTGATAGTTTGCATCTAAACCCACAACAAAGTTATCAGCAGACTTATATTTAAAGCCCGTAGACGCAGTTAAATTAGCGGCTCCTTTAAATTCATTCCCCTTGTGATCAATAACTTCGCCATTACTTAATGTGACGGCGAATTTCTCAAACTCTGTTTTAACATAACCGGCATTTGCAAAAACTTCTATACGGTTTGTTGGATGTGCTAAGAGTTCTAGCTCCAAGCCATAAAGGCTGGATTCACCGGCATTATCAATAAACTTGTCTAGCGCATCAGTAGAAGACTGAACATCTACTTGCATGTCTTTCCAGTCGGTGTAGAACAAGTTGGCATTAAGCGTTAAATCACCATCTAGTAAAACGGAGCGTAATGCTAACTCATAATTCACGGTATACTCAGGGTCATACTCTACAGACTCTGCTCGAGCCACATTTACAGTAGAGCCGCCTGCACGATAGCCTTTTTGCACCATTAAAGATGCATTTACATCTTCAGACCAAAAGTACTGCGCAACAGCTTTCGGTAAAAAAGCATCGTAATCGGCTTTTACATTTTCAGATGGTTCTTGCAGAAGTGATTCCAAGCCCGCTAACAGGCCATTAATTTGAGGATCTGGGGTTACCGTATCAACGGTGATGATACTATCTTCACGTCGTTTTTGATCTTCTTTGTCGTAACGGGCACCAAAGGTGAAGGCCCAATTATCATTAGCGTGCCAGGTACTTTCACCAAATATCGCCATATTTTCCACCTCATATCGGGCATCATAGTCATTAGTAATGTCGATAAACGTCGGTACGGCTCCCCAGAAAAGTGTTGCTGTCGCTTCGTCCACACCCAAAGCTTGTTGAATATATGCGATCGCAGTATCTCCAACATTGCTTTTCGCATAAAGTGTTTGTAAATCCCAATTCGTCTTACGGTCCGTCTCGCCGTAATATAGCCCAGCAACACCGGACCAGTTGCCTTGAGAAAAATTTAAGCGTATTTCTTGTGTAAAGCCTTCGCTCTTACCCTCTTGAGCAATAAACCCAAGGTCGGAGGATGTGGAGTCATAGTCATCAAATCGGTCGTATTTTTCTTCAGAGAGTGAAGTGATACTGGTAAGTTTTAGGCCATCAGAGATATCCCAACCTAAATCTAAAGCCACCATATCATTTTCTATATTATGATACGCTTCTTTCTCAGATTGAGCCTCATAACTAAACGGGTCATCTAAACGCGTATTCGGGTTGTCTCCCATATCGTTATCAAGAGAAGACAAGGTGAGTTTTGCATAAAAATCATCACTAGGTTCTAGTAAAAATTTTGCGCGTATATTTTGACGCTCAAAGCCCGCATAATCTTTTTCATTTCGTGTGATATTATTCACGAAACCATCTGATTCATAACCGTCAACAGACACACGAAAAGCTAGTAAATCATCGATTAAAGCACCGCCACCAGCAAAAGAAACACGCTTGGTTTTATTACTTGCAAAGGTTGTTTGGAAAGAACCGCCCCATTCATAACTTGGGTCTTTCGTTTTAAGGTAAATCGCTCCATTTAATGAGTTACGACCTTGTAGTGTCGCTTGTGGCCCTCGATACACTTCGATTTGCTCAACATCCCAAAGACTCATTGCGCCGTATCGAATACTGAGGTTATCAAGCGGAACATCATCAACCAATACACTCGCAGTAAAACTGTCAGGGTTAGATGACAGACCTTGCACGCTCACACCACGTATCGTGAATAAGCTTTCGTTACCACCCCGTTCTGCCGTTACATTCGCTATACGTGAATATACGTCATTTAAATCTTGGATGTTTGATGACTCTAGCTGCTCGTTAGTAAGAACCCCGACACTCATGGGCAAGTCCTGTAAAGACTGTGCTTGCTTATCGCCATAAACTATCACATCTTCGTTTTGAAGCGTTGAATTATCGCCAGTGCTACTTGAGTCTACGGCATGAACAACTGGTGAAATTGCAGCGGCGATAGCCGTTGAAAGCGCCAAGCGCTGAAAACCTGAATGCATTATTATCCCCTAACTAATTACAAGATGGTGCTTATTTCACGAGGCAGACTGCCATCGTTTTAGTGGCGGAGATCATAATAAAACTAATTACCATTTGCAAATGATTATCATTTGAGCTAACGGGCTATATCAGAATTTCTCGAAAATTATCGAAGAACGTTTACGTAACACTAAACAATGAGTTATTTAGGGTTTTGCAGACAGGATAAGTTTCCTAAATAAATTTTCCGCTGAATAACTGAGTTTAGTTGTATGTTAAATTAAATAGCACATGACTCTATTCTTTATAAGAAAAGGGAAAGCTAGTTGATGTATTGACCTCGTATTTGCTGAATACGTTGTAGGTGGTTAAGTGTATGGTTGTGCCTGTGGTGTAGCCCTTATAGCGCTGCAATTGGCAACTAGATTTGGCGTTGAGGTTTTGCAACAGGCGGTGGCGAAAACATGGTTAATTCATTTAAAGCTGCCGCTTTAAACGGCCAAATTGCTTCAACTGTTGCTATGGTCAATATGGATCTATCTGTTGCTCACTTTAAAGGTTTGTCATTACATCTTGTGTTTATGCTAATTCCAATGATTCACAATCATAATAGAGATGTGCATGGTAAAATACTTAACACGCTCACCCAAATAGCCGAAGCAGGTAATTTACGCCCAGTATTGGATGAGCAAAATTTCACACTCTCTGAAGCTGGCCAAGCACATGAACGTCTATCTAGCAGCCAAGCAATGGGTAAAGTTTTTTTAGAAATATAAGCCGTATTAAAGCTTACGCGGCTAATGATCGGTATATAAATACCTGATCATTAGCTCGTCTTTTATGGCGTGTAAAAGGTAAATTATGAGTCAAAATACCGAGCCTCTGATTAAGCAATTATATCGAATGACATGGCCAATGCTTATCGGTTTACTCGCAATTATGAGCTGCCAGTTAGTAGACAGTGCGTTTATTGGTCAACTTGGTGCTAAACCACTAGCAGCATTAGGTTTCACTATTCCTGTATACCAACTAATTATAGGTATCCAAGTTGGATTAGGTATCGCAACAACGACAGTAATTTCTATTGCATTAGGCGCACAAAAGTATCACTACGCAAAAGAGCTTGGTAGCTTAGTGATTGCTGCCGGTTTTATTCTAATTTTAGTACTTTGCCTACTTTTATGGGGTAACCAAAAAGCAATCGTTGTTGCCTTAGGAGCGAATGAATCACTGTTACCTTTAATTGAGGAATATTGGTTACCTTGGTTGTTCGGTAGTTGGTTGGGAGCCATGTTGTATTTTGGTTATAGTATCTTTCGTGCACACGGTGAAACTTTCTTACCCGGCATGATGATGGTTTTAACAAGTGTATTAAACATGATACTTGACCCTATATTTATTTTTGTTTTAGATATGGGCATGGCCGGTGCAGCGTGGGCCACCATATGCGCTTTTGGTACAGGATGTATCATCATATACAGTTTCATCATCCGCAAGCACATGATAACGCTACCGAGAAGTACGCCTATTATTATAATGGGGTTAAAGCGCTTAGTATCATTCATGACCCCCGCCATGATGAGCCAGTTTATTCCGCCACTATCGGCTATGATCGCGACAGCAATCATCGCTAGCTATGGTGATGTTGTCGTGGCTGCTTGGGGCCTTGGTAGTCGTCTTGAGTTTTTTTCCATCATCATCGTGTTAGCCTTAACAATGGCGATGCCACCAATTATTGGAAGACTGCGAGGAAGTAATGACTTTGAACAAATCCATCAACTCGTCAAAATTGCAGCTGGCTTTGTGATGATGTGGCAGTTGGTTGTTGCGCTTATTTTGATGTCGATTTCAACACAACTCAGCAGTTTATTAACAAGTGATACTTCTGTCTCGATCATTCTGAATAATTATTTATGGATAGTACCCTTAAGCTTTGGAACGTTAGGCATCTGTATGATTATGGTTTCTGTCTGCAGTGCCATCGGCATGCCTAATTTAGCATTAGTCATTTCTGCACTTCGTTTATTTGCCTGTTACTTACCTTTATTATGGCTTGGCTCTGAGTTCGCAGAACTTAACGGGCTATTTATAGGCGCAATGTTAGGTAATTTTTTGGCTGGCTACATGAGCTGGTATATTTATAAGCAATATTTACAAAAACTAAAATTAAAGCATTCAGGTCCAGTACCGAAACCCCAAGAAAATTAATCCATGTTTTCCCTCTTCAAAATTATCGTAATAACCTGAAAAGGGAGTTCTTACAGTACCTGCCAGCCCCCGATAAAACAGTTCAAAATTGAGTTCGATATTTACTGGGGGTTATATTGGTCCAGCGTATAAAAGCATTCCGAAAACTAGCAGAGTCTTTGAACCCACAAGTTTTTGCTATTTCTTCTAATCCTTTATGGGTATTTGCCAAAGCTTGTAATGCTAATTGCAATTGATGTTGTTGATAAAGCTCACGGTAGTTAGTTCCAGCTGACTGAAGTCGACGGCGTAAGGTCCGGGCATTCATGGAAAGATGACTAGCGAGACTATCTAAATCTAAAGGGAGTTTATGCCCTTTTCCTAATTCTGCACTAACCATCCAGCGAATATCTCCTTTTTGAATTTTATCAACCCGCTGCATTTCCATGTCACAATTATCTAGCGCTTGCCTTTCTGTCATTTGATTAGCAAGGGGTAATAGGCTTGCTAAGGTTGATTCCGGCAACCATAGAGCACTAGTAGGAGTATTAAATTCAATCGGGCAACCACAGTGCTGTGTATAGTGACGAAAGTGCTTAGGTGGGGGGTAATGCAGTTGAATTTTATTAAAATAGAATGGTTTGACTAGTAAATCATTTATTTGACGAGTGAGCGAGGTGATCAACATTTCAAAGGCAAATACTTCGTTGACAGGAAAAGGCATCGCGCTTTTTTGAGTAATGGATATCCTCACCATATCACCATGCCTTTCAGGCTCAAGATTAAAACGACTTCGTATTAGTGAACGGTGCTGGTTAGCCGTTTGTAAAGCCGAGCCTAAAGAGCGAGCAGCCGTGAGTGCCATGGTAAGCATCCCCCATCGAGAGAGGTTTAAAGCTTTGCCAAAACGAAGCCCAATATCAGGTGATTGAACTAAGCGAAAAACATTACGATAGATAATATCAAACTGATGTAAAGATACTAAAGTATCAGATCTTTTAAGAGCGTCTACCGACAGCCCTGTCCCTAATAACCATTGTTGCGCTTGAAACCCTTCTGTTTGCATAAACTGTTTAATCAGAAATAGTTCAGCACTAGGGTAGATGGCTTGATGCTCTAACATTGACATTTAGATAAGTTCCAAAAGGAAGTTCGAGTCAAATATACGCCTTAAATGATTAAATAGGACAATTTTATCATCATAAAGGCCAAAATAAGACCTATTTATGGCCTACTTATCTAAGCAATCTTAATATCTAGGAAATACTTCAAAGAAATAATTTATGAATTTCTTAAGTTCGACGAGTAATGTGGAGCAAATATCAAATGGAAAAAACTAGCAACCAACGTCCTGACATTGATCTCACAGAACAGGCTCGTGTCGCTCTAATTAGGACAACGATTCGCCATAGAAGCGATGAATTAAAACAGGCTTACCCTTGGTTGGAACATCAAAATATAATCGGTATGACAATACTGATTTTTTCTGTTTTAGGGATTGTAGCGACTGCAGGCTTATATTTTATTGGATTGGTAAGCGCCTGGGTCTGTATTCCTATCGTCGCTATATTCACCTCTCTATTGCATGAATTAGAACACGACTTAATCCATAAGCAATACTTTAAACATAACGCCTTTGTTCACAACCTGATGCTTTTAATTGTTTGGATTTTTAGACCCGGCACCATAAACCCGTGGATTCGACGTAAGCTACATTTTTTACATCACAAAACATCAGGCACACCAGCAGACATTGAAGAACGTGGTATTGGTAATGGCCGCCATATCGGTTTGATGCGTTTATTTATTATGATGGATACCTTTGTTGGTAACATCCTGAATGCATTAATTAATGGTCCCAAGGGAGCAAGAGGTATCCATATTTTAAAGATCATCATTGTTAATGCCCCCTTTGCCATACTATGCGCAATCACTTGGTACGGTTTTTTAGTCTTCCATGTAATGAATAGCATAGGAGAATGGGCATGGTCAGCCCAAACCTTAAACGTTATGAACTACGTCGATAACCTAGTCGTAGTATTGATTGCACCCTTTTATTTACGCTCATTTTGCTTAAATTTCATTAGCTCAAACATGCATTACTATGGCGATGTTAAAACACTTAGCCAGCAAACTCAGGTATTGAATGCATGGTTCCTATTGCCGTTTCAGTTATTTTGTTTCAATTTTGGTAGTACACACGGCATTCATCATTTTGTTGTAGGCCAACCATTTTACCTAAGACAACTGACGGCTCCAGCTGCTCATCGTGTCATGCGTACCCAAGGTATTCGTTTTAATGACTTAGGTACATTTTGGCGTGCCAACCGATTCCAATTAACCCCTCAGCCTTCTTTCATGAAGTCGAAAATTGAAAGACCTCTAAGCTAGGAAATAGATATGATTTCAAAAAAAAATATACCACTGCAAACTTCCATGCGCTATCCGCCTAAGCAGTCTTTTATAAATGTGAAAGGCATAACATTTTGCGTTGAAGAACGTGGCGATCCATTAGGGCCCCCTATCGTACTTATTATGGGCCTTGCCTGCCAAATGACACACTGGCCTGAATCATTATTAAATGGTTTATCAGAACAGGGCTACCGCGTTATTCGTTTCGATAATCGAGATATTGGACTGTCTGACAAAGTTGGCTCAACAATTCGTGTGAATACTCGTTTGGCTTATCTGACTCATAAACTCGGACTACACCCCTTGGCAAATTACACCTTACATGACATGGCCAATGATACTGCGAACCTAATGACAGCATTGAAAATTAAACATGCTCATATTGTAGGCGTTTCAATGGGGGGAATGATTAGCCAATTACTGGCCGCCAACTATCCTGACCAGGTGCGTACACTCACCACCATCATGTCATCGACCAATGCTCCTAGGCTACCGATGCCTAAAACCAGCTTGATGCTCAAATTAGGTAAACAAGGTAAAGCTAAAAATGATATGGCTGCTGTGACCAAACGTTGGCAACAATTTTGGCAAGCCGTGCAAAGCCCAGGCTACCCAACGCCTTCTGCAGACATTCGTGCGCTGATGGAAGCAAACTACCTGCGTAGCTATTCTCCAGGAGGAACAATAAGACAAATACAGGCCATACTCGCGACAGGAAGTTTAGAAAAAGCGATTCAGGATATTACAGCCCCCACATTAGTCATTCATGGTGCGAGCGATCCGTTACTAAGACCTTCATGTGGGCGAGCGATTTCAAACCAAATTAATGGCGCTAAATTTCGACTTATTCCTAAAATGGGACATGACTTACCCGAACAATTAATTCCTCAATTTGTTCATTTAATTAGTGAGCATGCAAAGCAAAATTAATCGATGGGGTTAAGTGGTTGAAGAACTAATAGCCTATTTAGAGCCTTAAAAAGAGGGATAATAAACCCATAAACAAGCGAGCTATTACCCCAAAGGCTAACAATTAATAGTTAGATTCTATTTTGATTCTATTCTTAGTGACTAAAATTGCACCACAAAGCGCTCCCAGCTCCCCATTGCACTACGGTTGGCATTCGCGTCGCCATTGCTTTCTGCCACGACATATAAATTAGAACTACTCTTTAGTGAAACACTATCACCACTGGCCAAACAACCACTACCATCAGAATGATTAACCAAAGTAAGCTGCTCCCATGACCCCACTACACTCGCTTTACCATCTAGATCACCACTAGACGTTGCTCTTAGATAATGATTTGCCTGTGTGCTAACAGCGATCGTTGCACCACTAGTGATACAACTACCTGATGATAACAACTCCAGATTAAATTTTTCCCAAGAGCCAATAGCTGAGCGATTAGCATTTACATCGCCCCCGCCATTTCCTTCTGCAACTAAATATTTGTTATGAGCAGACTTAAATGCAACATTATTTACGCTATGCGTCACCGTGCTGATAGCAGTACAGTTACTGATTCTAGATGCCATATTTCCGCTACCGCAATCTAGCCCATTTGGTATCGATTTATTACTTGGAGAGTTCTTTCCGCCATTACGCTCTGAATCATGATCTTCTTCTAAACTAAAGGCATTGTAAGTACGCGGTGTACCTTTATTTGAGTCACTACATTCATAGGTAGCACTCCCATATTTAATGCCTAAAAAGTGATTATAAGTCTTTAAGTCATTATATAAGTTACGCGTTGCTGAACCAGAACAACTCATTTGTGATGCCAAATTAATATAACCGTCGTCATCACCGCCTAATAATAGTGAAGAAGCCGATGCAATACCTGGAAACGCATCCCAACCACCCAACACATAGTAAGGTACCGCGAGGTTCGATCCTATCTGATTACGAACCGTATAAGAGTCACTGGTTTGCTGCCATTTAACCGAGTCATTACACCCGCCAAAAGCAAGTTCACCTATTAAATACTCTACCCAGCTACCGTTACAGATTCGGTCTGCACCTTCGGTACCCGTGATAGAACCGCCCATGCTGAAGATCGCCTCTACATTGTCCATTGCTGATTCAAAATCAACCGTCACAGCATTACTTGATGAATTATATGCAGTGTTATAACTCGGTGAACCCGTAATGGCATTTCCTGCGATATACATCATTTCAGGCCCGCCTTGGCTATGAGCGATTACAAAAAATGTATCATTAGCGGCGCATTGCGTGCCTGACTCAGCATGCGTATAGCCATCACCATTTCCAGCTTTAATCGACGATATTTGGCGCGCAATTTCACCGGCAGCTTCGTTTCTCCAATATTCGAGCCCCGCACCATCTGACGAGTTGTAGTACGTTAATCCGTAATTATCACCCGATTGGAGCAGGTCATCCATGAAGTTATCACCATTATATTCACTAAAATTGTTGTTACTCCAGTAATTTTGCGCTTCTGAGGATGAGCTAACGCCATGTCCATGAACCATAATAAAGCACTTTGATGCCAGAGCTTGGCCTGCTCCCAGCATTAATGAAAGTGATACTGCGCATAAGGTCAACATATGCTTTTTCGATTGTCGTCTGGGTTTAGTCATCATTTTTATTTTCATCATAAAACCTGCTTGTTATTAAGTTTTGTTTTTATTTTGCTTCCTGCGAATCGTACTTCTAGTTCCATCAACCTTGATAGAGAAGAATGATTACTACGGTTTATTATTGTCAACGCGAACTTTAATCTCCATGACCTATTGAGCCACTGACATTACATTTCACGTCATTTTGAATACATCGCGAATTAAACTTTTCGCTCTCGCAGATACGATAATCCTTTAATCGAAAGACAAGCAATATCGATTAAGAATCAGGTAAATATATGATTCTGAAAAAGTCCCTTCCCTATTAGTTAGGACTTATCTCAGCGTAATTAGTGTTTCTAAACTGGTCAACGTTATACCCTTGCGTATAAAATTCGGGATAGATAATTGGCGCACGCTGCATCGGTAAAACAACTTTTGCCAAAGAGATACTTTTTAGCAAATAAGGCCCTGGTTCCCCAGCGTCTCTAAGCATCAAACCGTCAAAGTCTAGTGGAATCCAATGGCGACCTTGAGGCAGTTCCCCTGAAAATTGCGTTGAGCCAATCGGGTCGTTTGTACTGCTATAAAGCGCCGCTTGAAAATAGAAACGATGTTTAGCTGCTACCTCAACTTCTGCTTCTATTAACAAGTTTCCATTTGATGAAATCGTGTCTTTATAATTTCCTGTAAGCTGTAGTTCAGGTTGCGACAAAATAAAAGTGACGCCATCTACCATTTCATTCGCATCACTTATAATCAGAATTTTATAGATACCAGACATCAGCGCGTTATCATCGACCGGATCTAACTTAAATCTATGTTCATAAATACCATCCTGATCCAAATCAAGAAATTCAAATTGTTGCAGGTTTTGTGTTTCGTTATAAATAAGTTGGCCTACAAACCGAGTTGGAACACGCACACCTTTTGAATCTTGCAGGATGGCAGAAACTAAAACCTCTTCACCATGCAAATAGTATTTTTTGTCTGTCCATAACGTTAGGCTTGCTTCGCCATTTTCACTTTCTACCGTTCTTATATCTAGTTCATACCTTCGTTCAATCGGGTCTTGCTCGAGCGTGGGGATGCTTTGGTTGTAGGGTGGGTACTTATTTTGCTGTTCATTATCCTTGAGAAGTGCTTTATGGAATGAATTTTTATCTTGCATTTCTTTCAAGCTATCAACATAACTTAGAGGAGATGCAATATTCTCTTGAATAACTTTAGTATCGTTATTCATAGGTGAAAGTGCCTGAGTATCCGGTATTTGTGTAGGCTTGCTAGAAGGTTGTTCTGTCGGTAGTGGTACTTGAGCATTGGCGTCAATAGCGAGTGATTTACTCCCCTCACCCATCTGAAAAAACAAAACAACAATAATTGCAACCAAGCCTGAAAAGGAGATAGTTTTCTTATTCAACATCACAATACAAAACACCCTATAAAATTTGAGAAACAGCAATAAACTTAGGTATCAAACAGGCACTTCCCAGCTTAGGAGAAGTACCTGTTAATTGTTAATCAGATGCCTAAGTTAAAGCTTAAGTACAATCACTGATTCTTGACGCCATATTCCCGCTACCGCACTCTAGACCGTTTGGTATTGATTTATTGCTTGGAGAGTTCTTCCCACCATTACGCTCTGAGTCATGATCCTCATCAAGGCTAAAGGCATTGTAGGTACGCGGTGTGCCCTTATTGGAGTCTTTACACTTGTAAGTGGCACTGCCATATTTAACACCTAAAAAATGCTTGTATGTTTTCAGGTCATTATACAAATTACGCGTTGCTGAACCTGAACAGCTCATTTGAGATGCAAGGTTAATATAACCATCGTCATCGCCACTTAATAGTAAAGAGGAAGCTGATGCGATCCCCGGAAACTCGTTCCAACCGCCAAGCACCCAGTATGGTACGGCTAAATTAGAACCGATTTGATTACGAACCGTGTAGGAGTCACCGGTTTGCTGCCATTTAACCGAATCATTACACCCACCAAAAGCAAGTTCACCTACTAGATACTCGACCCAACTACCGTTACAGATTCGATCTGCTCCTTCAGTTCCTGTGATAGAGCCCCCCATACTAAATATCGCTTCAATGTTTTCCATCGATGATTCAAAGTCAACGGTCACTGCATTGCCCGAAGAATTGTAGGCTGTGTTATAACTTGGCGAACCTGTAACAGCATTCCCAGCGATATACATCATTTCAGGCCCACCCTGGCTATGTGCAATCACAAAAAAAGTGTCACTAGCAGAACACTGCGTATTTGATTCTGCATGTGTATAACCATCTCCACCACCTGTTTTAATGGATGTGATTTGACGCGCGATTTCACCGGCCGCTTCATCTCTCCAGTATTCATAGCCAGCAGCATCTGATGATTTATAGTACGTTAGCCCGTAGTTATCACCTGATTTAAGCAGGTCATCCATGAAATTATCACCATTGTATTCACTGAAGTTATTATTGCTCCAGTAGTTCTGGGCATCTGAAGATGAGCTAACACCGTGACCATGAACCATAATAAAACACTTTGAAGCAAAGGCTTGGCCTGCTCCTAGCATTAATGAGAGAGACACGGCACATAAGCTCAGCAATCTTTTTTTTGTTTGTCTTTTGGGTATAGTAAATTTTTTTATAGTAGTCATCATCAAACCTATTTGTTTGTTTAATATTATTTTTATTTTGCGTCCTGCGACGAAGTACTACTTTTTCTTCATTGACCGATAAGCGAATAATCCACATGGTCGTCCTTGATGGAACAACTTATTATTTAGACCCTTCAGTTATTTCACCATGACTATTTCCGTCACTAACGATACATTTCAAGCCATTTTCTCTTTGTTGTGAATTAAGTTACTTTAGTCTTGGAGGTCTTTAAATTGGTTAGGCGCAACACCCACCCACTTTTTAAATGCACGACTAAAGGAAGAAGCATCCTGATAACCAAGCTGTTCAGCTAATTGGTCTAACGAAATGTCATGCTCTCTTATCTGCTGAATAGCCCTTTTTTTACGCTCTTCTTCTAATATGGTTTTGTATGAGATTTTTTGAGCCTTTAACTGGCGGCTCAAAGTTCTAGGAGACATGCAAAGTTGTTCTGCCAGTGTCTCTAAGGATATGTTAAAGAGCTTATTTTTTCGAATAAGCATTTTAACTCTTTGCTTGATGTCGACTTCATTCTCAATACTAGAAACTTTATCCTGACAAATTTCATCATTGATTTTTGCCGATTGTTTATCTGCAAAAATGAAGGGTTTATTCAGTATATCTAACGGAACCAAAACCCGATTTTCTTTGCACGAAAAACGTACTTCCCCACCAAAAAAATCGGTATACCGTTTAGTTGAGGTTGGATGTTCATAACTAAACTCGTAGGTAAGCTCCATCTTTTGACTACCAAGGCAGAACTTCCCAATGGAATATATCGCAGCAAACGTATATTCAATAAAAAAAGGCAGTGAGTTATTTAAACGATATGCTGGATGAACTGTAAAGACGGCTTGATCTTCAAACACCTCAAAGTTTAGCTGGAAAAGAAGTGTCAGCAATGACTGATAATCTTTAAGCAAATACATTGCTTGCATTGCATTTTCACTACTCATGATACGACAAGCAAGCAGGCCATCATGGTTAACATAAAACTGTTCACCCAAGCTCAAACCAAAACAAGGATCAGGCGCTAATATGTAAGCATTATCGATAAGCTTCAGGTATTGTTCATAATCTATCAATAAATCAAAGAGCGTTAGATCTCGTAAAGAGATGCCGGTTCCTTCAAGTAATTCATCAAGCGCTACCCCTTGTGCAGCAAGTAATTTAATGAGGGGTTTCACTTTCCCAATAGAAATCGTTAGTTTTTCGTACGTTGATTCAACATTCCTTGTAATCGTACTTGTAACGCCAGGTTTGAGCTTCACAAGGGACATAATAATGGCAACTCCTACGAACGTTTTATATACAGTGTAAAGTTATATTCGAACTATCCAATATAGAAACCTCCATATATTAAAGCTAGTCATTTGAAGACAAAACACAGACAAAAAAGGACAAATAGCCAATTTTGCCAAGCGCTGCTCAAAATGAAATAAATACCTTTTTATCAAATAACGTTGTAACTCTTTGACTCATTTATTCAACGAGCCTTAGATGAACCGGCGATAAACTCATATCTAACTCGCCAAACTTTTCATTCCAAACAGACTTACCTAATGCATCATAAGTTTTCATTTCTTGCGTGAGCACTTCTCGGTATTTCGCAGTCATCATTTCATCGGGCAGCAAGGGATCAACCGTTAACAAATTAACGGCTTCACTCCCGATAATAAACGTCTCTACAACGGCTTGGTCAATTTGAAGTTTTTTAATGCGCTGCTTGCTGTATCTGATTTTTTCAGATAATTCTTGATACTTTTGTTGTAAATTATCTATTGGCCATAAAAATTTCGCCCACTGCTCAAGCAACCTTGGTTCAAAATCTGATGCAATAAACATGGTAGCGCCCTCCATCAACCCCAATTGCTCAAGCAATTTTGAACATCCGTTTCGACCTAACTGAAGATTATTAGGTCGAACCCACATAGCTGAAGTTGCACTTTTAAAACCAAGAAAACTTAACGCTTTCTGAGAATTATTCTGCCCTTTTTGGTTTCGTTTATCTGGCAGCAAACACACAATCCAGTCTTGTTTCCAAGGTTTACGACGCCTCTCACCTAAATGCCATTCATCAACCAACTTGCTTAGTGGGTTTTCCTGGCTGCGAATATGGTAAAAGCCTCGTTCATCACTTTCTAAAATACCTGCACTTAGAAGACGTGCCACATTGACTCGAATGGTATTAGAGGAAAACCCAAATAATTCACCAACCTGAGTTAGGATTTTAATGGGAACTGAACTTACTTTACCTGCCTGCATGACACCTAGAAGGAGGTTCTTAGGCGTTATTTCAAACCCTGACATATTACACCATTATGCTAACTGTTGATTTTATGTAATATTACACATATTCTTATAAAATAAACAGTATGTAATATCAGCAAACTATCATGAGGTAAGCAATGAACTTAAACACAATGATTTATGAAGTAGATGGACGGGTAGCCCGCATTACCTTGAACCGACCAAAACGTGGAAATGGCATTACCATGGATATGCCACGCGAACTTGCTTACTGTGTTGAACAAGCTGATATAAACCCTGATGTACATGTGATTGCATTGAATGGGAATGGCAGCGGTTTTTGTGGTGGCTATGACCTAGTTGCTTCAGCAGAGCAGTCGATGAACGAAGAGTTTTCAAGCACTGACTTAGAAAACACTGTTTTGTCCGCTACCGCGCAAGGGAAAAACCATAACCCATCACAAACCTGGGATCCAATGACGGATTACCAGATGATGTCCCGAAATGTAAAAGGATTCATGAGCCTATTTCATGCCGATAAACCTGTGATCTGTAAAGTACACGGATTTTGCGTTGCCGGAGGCACCGACATGGCGTTGTGTAGTGACTTATTAGTTATCGAAGATAAAGCAAAAATTGGTTACCCACCTGCACGCGTTTGGGGAAGCCCGACAACTTCATTATGGGCGTATCGTGTGGGTGTCACGCGAGCAAAACGCTTGCTTTATACTGGCGACTGTTTAAGCGGGGATGAAGCTTTGGAATGGGGCTTAGCTATCGAATCGGCACCAAGAGAAATCCTCGATGAGGTATTTGAAAACCTAGTTCAACGTATTGCCATGATGCCAATTAACCAGCTAATTATGATGAAAAAGCTGCTTAACCAAAATATCGAAAATAATGGACTTTCAAGTACTCAACTAATTGGAACCATGTTTGATGGTATTACTA
>ENA-OSET01000946-OSET01000946.1-sediment-metagenome-genome-assembly--contig:-NODE-946-length-31352-cov-4.977554_pt1 | contig 31352 bp, 28 predicted proteins | sample MGYA00237882_ERZ534229 | MGnify/ENA primary metagenome ERZ534229 (study PRJEB26408, sample SAMN06266212) | sediment metagenome | isolation source: Hudson Canyon methane seep mesocosm | place: USA:Hudson... | reverse complement strand
TCGTTAAGTTTCAACGTCAAGATTCTCAGCCTCAATGGGGCGTTGCATCAGGACAGACAATTTCACCAATCACGCAATCGTTTGCGAGCCATCGAGACCTGATGGCTGTGTACTTCGCTGACCCTCAGCATCTGAAAACAGACTCAAACACGCTAGAAATGCGTGATCTTAAGTTACTCTCGCCGGTCAGCGACGATGTGCAAATCTTTTGCCAGGGCCTGAATTATGCTTCGCATAAAGAGGAAGGTGGTCTGACCGGAGAGAAAGGTCAGAACCTTATATTTTCTAAACCAGCTTCTACGATCTGCGGCCCCAATGACGATATCGTCCGACCTAACGGCTGTGAATTACTCGATTATGAGGTTGAACTCGCGCTGATCCTAAAACAAGACCTGCCCGCCAATTCCCATGTCGATAAAACGAACCTGCTCGACTATGTGGGTGGACTGACTTTGACCAATGACGTCTCTGCTCGAGACTTTATGTTCGGCGCACCCATGATGCAGTGGTTTAAAGGCAAGGGACAACGAACTTTCTGTCCGACCGGCCCTATCCTATATTTATTAGACGACTCAGATCTGGAGCTACTCTCCAATCTCCAACTCACGCTCAGTGTTAATGGCGAGATTAAGCAAAACGCGACAACCGATCAGATGATCTTCAAACCAGAGGAAACGCTGACAGAACTCGCCTCGTTCGCTGACATTAAGACGGGTGATATGTTGCTCACGGGTACGCCCGGTGGCGTGACCTTAAACGCCAATTTCAAGGTTGGCTTAGCCATCCTGTTGAACTTCACCAAAGATAACAAGCGACGACAAAAACTCATCAAAACACAAGAGTCAGTGCGATATCTAGAACCAGGAGACCAACTGACGTTAAGCCTCAAGAGTCGAGATGGCTCTCTGGATTTGGGTAAGCAAATCAATGGAATCCGCGATGCTGCTTGATGACAAACTGATTAAGACCCGTGAGGTCACTGAGTGGCAAGGTTCGCATCTGCTGCACTTCGACATGTCATCCTGTTCACAATAAGTCAGGATCCTGATCGGAGAACTGGGTATCAACTACGTTTCCCATCCCATCAATTTGATGAAGGATGAACAGCGCAGCGATTGGTATCTTGGCATCAATGCCTGTGGTCAGGTCCTAGTGTTAGTAAATGATGGTCAAGTTCACATCGAGAGTAACAATATCATTGAGTATCTGAATCAGACGTTTGCCAGACCTAACCAATCATTCCTTCCCATTAGTGAAGCCGAGCAAGATGAAATGCATGAACTCATGGACCTCGAGGATAAGCTGCACGCCGATCTGAGAACCGTCACGTTTACCTATCTAGCACCGGATCCGAGCGATCATGCACCGGCTGGCGATGGCAGTTTCGATTTCTTCGAGCGGTTTTAGCTCAAATCTAAACTGACAGCCTGCAGTGAAAAACGGGTAGCTGTCAGATCAAGTTTGAGCTACTACACCTGATCTTGTTAACACCAAGCGACTTTGTCGTACCTTAATTACCAAGCGATTTTGTCGCAATTAATTACCAAGGGAAATTGACGGATCTACTTAATCAGCGATTCCGTACTCGGCCTTCATTTTCCGAATCATTATGGTCTCATCCAACAAGAATTGATTAAACTGTTTGGTTACTTCTGGGAATTTGATTGTCGACATCAAGTAACTTCCTTTTACGTGGGGCAATTCGGGGTCAAAAATTAGATCACCAGCATTTCGAAACCGTTCTCTCATTTGGTATCTCGCAATATCAATATTAATGTAGGCACCGTCAGACCTGCCTGTCATCACCTGTTTTAACATTCCTGAAAGAGAGTTGTTCTTGACAACTTCTATACGCCTTTCCTTTATGTCTTTAAGAAGCGCAAACGGAGTAAACCCTCTTACCAAGCCGAGGCGTTTAAAGTTTTCAATTCCAGCGCCTAGTCTTTTTGGTTTGACCACCACCCCATCTATATAATCAACGATGGGGTTCGTATAATGGACTTCCTTAGCAACTCTCTCTTCAGCTTTCCAATAAGGGCTATCTGGATACTTAAAATCAACTTCTTTATTCCAGAACGCCATATACAATCTCTTAACGGGTAAAATGCGGTAGCTAAACGTGTAATTGTATTTTTTCGCGAAAGCGCTGAGTAACTTTTGAGAAAACCCATAATAATCTGATCCATCACTTGCATAAATTGGGAAGTACTGGGTGTCGTCTACACCAACAATCAAGGACCGAACGTCGTCCAAACGGAGTTGAGCCTGGCAACAAAGCGAGAAACTAATAGATATCAAAGTAACTAGTAAAGCGTAAGTAATTTTCATAGCAATTTAGTATAGAAAAAAACAACCGACAGAAGATAGTATAAAGAAAAACATTGAAACGTCTCCTTTTAACCTTAGTGCCTTAATTGTATCACCGAGGGAAATTTCCTGTTGGCAAATTGTTACCACACTGATATTCAATTTTCCCGTTGGTAGTTCTACAGTTGGCCATCGCTGTTTGATGCGTTTATTTCGAGCATGATCTCTGCATCTGTATATCGGTCAGGATGAAAGTGCCGCGCATATGATGGTAACTCCTCATGCTCCATGTGTAAGGCGCATAACTCGCCGGCAGCACAGCCGGTCATGGTGCCAAATCCTGATAAACCTGCAACCGTATACAGGCCCGGAATCTCTAGCGGTCCAATTAAGGGGAGATTTTCCTCTGTTCGTGTATAGTACCCAGAAAACTGAACCAACGGCGTCGGCATGACATCGACATAGGGCCGCAGCCCGGGAATAAAATGGCTTGCGCCTCGTATGACAATATCGGGAAATTCAATATCATCGGGAATCTCCCATTCGGGTTGTTCTGCGTGCCGATTAAAAGCCCAGCCGAGTTTAATGTGATCTTTCGATTCTGGCTTAATGTGTAGTCCGGGAGGTAACTCTTCAAGCAGCCAGCGATAAGTTGGATCTGCCGATAACATTTGCGTTTCTTCTTCGTTCCAGTTTAGCGTTATCGGATCCGCACAAATGGTAAAGGGCATATCAGTAGCAATGATACCCAGTGGATCAGGGATAACGAATTTGCGTTGGGGGATTGATATCAGAGGTAAATCTACGTCAAGCCATTTTGCCAATGCCTGATTAAATGGTCCGGCGCATAATACCAGCTGTTCACATGGCATTGGTGCAAGGCAGTGAGATGCATGAAAATTCACTTCGAACATATTCTCTGCGGGAGAGCTTAAGCCCGTTACCTCAGCCTGCATCAATATGACACCCGCGGCACGGGCTTCTCGCAGTAGTAAAGTGCCTAAAGCGTATACATCAATGGCTCCCGCGCGTGAAATGGTGACCAGCTGCCTTATCGATTCGGACAAATAGGCGTGTTGCTGGCGGATGATTGATTGGTCCTTGCAGTACTTGATGGCGGAGTCAGTCTTCCGATCAGCTTCTGAAAAAATGTCCTCGCCTAAAAATCGGCTGACGAATTGATAGCCAGATTCACGCATATCAAATACGTCGCCGTGCAATTGAATCAGCTTTTCCATTAAACTAATGCTATGTCCGGACAAATCAGCCATACAGGCTTGCGGCCAGTAATCTCGATAGTTTTCTCCAGACTTACTGGTTGTCAGGGACATGGGTAACAGTTTGTCGATAAGCACAATGTTCTTTCTGCCCAGCGTGACTGACAGATAATACGCTGTTGCAATGCCAGCGATACCGGCGCCACAAATAACTGTTCGTTGTTTCATATCAAAACTATGCATCACTGTTTAGGAATTTACGACGAATTCACGCCCCTTTTATCACGTACCCTACAGTGGGTAATAAACAGGCGCAATTATGGACTTCGCCAGTTATTGTGAATATGTTCAGTTCGAGCAAAAGGGGCATTTACCACTCAAACTTGGGCCGTCGATTGCTCGTGAGGCATTCCCATCCCGCAGGCTGCTTTGCCAGCTCATTCTTTGAGTAGCACTTTCTTCACATTCCCCGTGAATGATAGTCGAAAAGTCTCGCAAGAGGAGGGACTCGAAGTTCGGGTAGCAGCGCGCATCTGTTATTAAGAGCATACTATTCTATTCCCTATAGTCTCTCTGGATTTAGTGTTCTGACCCGTCAGCAGCTCATGGTCGGTGGTTGCTAACAGCAGAGCTCCGGACAGTAAATGGCGGGTTAACTCAAGTCAAAAAGTTGTCGACAGCGCCATTAAGAATCATTTAGGACATTTTGGACATTGACGAGCATTGACGGACATTGACGTCGCAATAAGCGGCGACGGCAGCGAGTTCAGCACTCGATAATTTATGGAAATTCATGGTTGCCTTGTTAGGTAGTTGACCGCTGCAACCGTACTGCGAATAGCAATACCCCCGAGAGAATGATAACAAGACAATCCATCGCTATTGCGGGAGCAATTTTAACTAGAAATTCCTGTCCGTATAGTAATATTAACGATACAAATACAAGCTTGCTAAGTGCAGCTATTGAGAATAAAAGTACTCGATTTTTCTGGCTAAAGAACCCATAAATCATGATGATTCCTATGATTCCCACTAACGCAGACCAACTTCGGATAACAATGTTTTCAAGCGTTCCGTTGAATGACGCACCGAACATTGATTCGAGAGCGGCTTGTGGAGCAAACAATCCATAGAACATGGTGCACGTAAGTGCCCCTGATACCAACATTACCCACTTTGTGTTTTTGATGATGAAAGTCATTGTTTTCTTATCTTCCTAATAGTGTAATTAAATGATTAAAAGCGTACCGCGTAAAAGCTTATTATCGAGAAAAGTAGTTGAGTTTAACTGCGCAGCAATTTGAGTAGCAGGCTAGCCATCAGCTGCAATCCTCTGTAGATAAGTAATTAGAAATTGATCGACAAATCCTAGTTTTTGGTAAACGGGTTTTCCCGCTTCTGACGCTTGCAGAACAACATAGTCTGCCTGCCAGTTCTCGGCCGATTGAATGAGAAAGCGCATCATTTGTGTCGCGTAGCCCTTACCTTGATGATCCGCTGGCACACCAATTTGATGAATGCCTACAATGTCATCGGTTTTAAAAAGCAGCCCTGTTGCAACAGGCTGAGAATTTTCGTTGTAGGCAAGAAGTATCTGGGTATCCTCATAATCCAGCAACGGCATAATGACATTTTTATCAATGGTATAACCAAAAGCCGTGCTTCCTGTCGCTACCCAGTCTGCGACATCAAAATTACTGCTAAGGCGTTTAAACTGAACCGGGTATCGAGCCACAGTTTTGGGATTCAACGACTGCTGCTTATCCAGCTTCAATGCCATAGCCGTGTGCTGAACTGCCTGTTGCCAGTCACGGCTCTGATTCACTACCGTATCAACAGTGACCTGCGGTTCCGCCGATCCATCTTCTGCCATAGTGGGCCAAAGCGGAAAAAGTGCTGTATCAGACGTAAGTTTTGCGGTTTTCTCCAGGCCTACTCCGCATACCGGTCTTGCCATATCGGCCCATATCCGGTTAGGCCAACTGATGTTCTTGTGCAGTTGAAGCTGATCATCTTCATAGAGTGATCGGGCACCGTAGCGTTGCCATAGTTGCGTCAGGTTTTTGAGATTAGCGCTATCAATATGCATAAACTTTTTCTCCATTGATTAACGCGACTCCCGTGAAAAGTGTGCAAAATCCTATCAGCTTTTGAAAGGTAACGGGGTTCTGAGGCAGATCAAACCAACCAAAATGGCTGGCCGCCGTTGCAACCAGAAGTTGGCCAGCTAGAGAGAAAATCGTCATCGGTCCTATCCCCATCTGTGGAATTAGAAAATACAACAGCCCGACTCCAAGCGCACCCAGTGCTCCCCCGGTAAACCAAAGGTACACCGGCACTGTCCGTAAGGTTGTCGCCTTCATATCAAATTTCCCCGTGACAGCAACAATAGTTAAGCAGAGCAGGCAACCAACCATAAAAGCGATGCCGGTACCCAACAGCGTATTGTGTAGTAACACGCCCAGGCGAGCGTTGAGTGTCGCTTGTAGTGATATCGCAACTCCAGCAAAAACCGCCAGCAGTGGTAGATAATTCATCTTATACCTCCCGCAAAAAATCACTGTTCGCGAAACGAACCTTGGGTTTATGTGCCTGCATATCTTCTGTATTGCGGTACCCCAGCGTGCATGCGACCGAGGTGGTCAGATCCAGTGATTGTAAGCCCAATACCTGATCGAATCCGACAGGATCAATCCCCTCCATAGGGCAAGTGTCGATGCCGCTCACTGCCGCTGAAGTTAGTAGATTACCCAGCGCAATATAAGCCTGTCTGTGCGCCCATTCGATTACCTGCGGATTCGATTTACCCCCTAACGTTCTGATCAAATATGCGCGAAAGTCTTCGAGCGCATTTATCGGTTCATCATTGATATGAGCTTGCTGTCGTAAGTAACGATCAACGATCGATTCAATGCCCGCCGTACTAACCGCGAATACCAATAAATGTGAACATTCGAGCACCTTGTCTTGCCCCCAAGCGTGGGCGAGTAACTTCTCGCGCACCGAGCGGTCATTAACTTGAATGATCTGGTAGGGTTGTAAACCATAACAAGACGGGGTGAGACTTGTGGCGCGAATGAGGTCCGCGATCACTGTATCAGGGATAATATCTTCAGAAAACTGCTTAACCGCGTAACGCCAGTTTAATGCTTCAAGTAATTTCATAGGTTGCCCCTCCAGGCTTTTAATTCATTTCGATGCAGCTGATCAGCAGCTGATTAACGAATCTTAAGTGACTGAAGGCCCAAAGGCATTTACATAGGTTGATGGATTGACGACTTTTTTCGGATACGGCTCAATTGCGTGGGGGTAATACCCAAATGGGAGGCAATATGGTACTGGGTCAGGCGTTCTGCCAGGCTTGGGAAGTCCCTTAAAAACCGTTGATAACGAGCGGTGGCATCCTGTTGAACCAGTGTGATTTCACGCTCGTCTTTATCCAAAAGCCAATTTTTTTCAAGGTAGTAGATCTGAAACAACTTGAGATCATCGTATTCAAGCAGCAACTGTCGGAAAGCCAAAAAGTCGATTTCGATTAGCCAGGTTGCTTCCAGTGCATCAAAGCCAAGTTTTGAGGGCGTGTTAGTTAGCAGTGCAGACATCGCTCCTGGGAACTTGCCCTCATCAAAGAATTTTTTATTGTACTCATTACCTTTATCATCACAGACAAAGCCACGAACCAGACCATGAAATACCCAGGCAAAATTGGAGGGAATGTCGCCGGTTTGATACAGTACTTGATGTTTTTTCAGACGTTTAATTTGAGTCACAGCCACCAGCGCCTGCCAAGTGCTGTCACTGATGGGCGTATAGGCGTCCATAGTCTGTTTAAACGCTTGATATATCGCACTATTGTCGGGCATAAGAGAGGCTTTGCAGTAAAAAGTGTGGGGAGGGCCAATAGTTCTATTCTCCAATCTACAAAATTAGAAGGCTACTGGCAATCGCTAACTATCATTGATCCATAAGCGGTACAAAAATTAATTATAGACGAATGATACGTCTAGTTGCCTAGTATTCATCATATTTCGGCCGTCAACCTTATCTGCCTAACGCGTCCTTGAGTTTTCTTTTTCCTCCTCTTGTAGCCCCCAAACAAGTAAACAATTTCAGTCGTGGCTACGACCCTAGTAAGGGTCACTGTAAACGTGTGTTATCAAGAGAACAGAATATTATTTCCTATGATTTCTTGAGGATCGACGACCGGCATTGAGCAGCAAGTTGTATTAATATCTTGCTAACAAAAGTGACATCAGCCCTTATTTCAAACGCAACAATTCACGAATTTGCATGTACGGCCGCTATATCTTCACGAATGTAACGGGCAGCGAACATGTAATGGGCTGCGCACCATAGGTTAATTACCACACCTGATAATAGCGCATAGCGCAAGCCGTCGGGGCCCCACATGCCGGTGAACCAATCACTTAACATGCCGATGAAAGATGGACCCAAGCCTAAACCGATTAAGTTGATGATTAATAATAAGATGGCCGCGGCCAATGCTCGCATCTTCACGCTGACCAGGCTTTGGGTCAGTGCAAAGGTTGGCCCTAAATACATATAACCCAAAATGTTTGGCAAAATCATCGACGCGACCACGTAACTGATATCGTCCAGTAAATAGACGCCAAAGGCAAAGGGTACAGCAGCAGCCGTTGCTAAGCCGGGAACCCAAACGATCCAGCGCTGATCACGTGTTTGCATTTTATCCGTCAACCAGCCGCCCATAAAGGTGCCGATGCCGCCAGCAATACCGGCAACCATGGCTAAAACTAAACCGATATTGGACAGGCTCATTTCATGAACACGATAAAGAAAACTTGGCACCCAAGTACCCACCCCGTAACCGGTAAAGGCATGAAGAGCGGCTGCAAAAGACAGGTGTCGGAAGGTTTTCTTTTCCCACAATACGTGGAAAACTTGCCCAATGGAAAATTCTTCATCTTTTACCGCGACCTTTTCAGACATGCCGCGGGTGGGTTCGCGCAGGGTGTACCGCACGACTAGGGCTAAGAGAATGCCCGGTGCTCCTACAATAACGAACGTCCAGCGCCAGCCAAAGGTTTCGCCCAGTTGACCGCCAAACAAAAAACCCAACAAAACCCCGATGGGGATACCCATAGAATATATACTCATCGCGGTACCGCGTTTTTCCAGGGGGAAAAAGTCGGAAATTAATGAGTGAGACGGTGGGCTACAGCCCGCCTCGCCCACACCTACGCCTACGCGAGCGATCGCCATTTGCCAAAAATTACCAGCCAAACCGGAAAGAGCCGTCATCGCGGACCAGATCGCTAGCGCAAGGGCGATGATTGAGCGCCTGGACCCTCTATCGGCCCAGCGGGCAATAGGAATACCGAGAGTGGAGTAGAAGAGTGCGAAAGCTAAACCAGACAATAGGCCCAGCTGTGTGTCAGAAAGCCCAAGGTCGGCTTTAATTAGGGGCATCAGGATGGATAGTATCTGGCGGTCGAGGAAGTTAAAAATATAGACTAAGAGCAGTAATCCAAGCGCGTAATAGCGATAACCCTTAGAAAACTTAACCCCCGGTGACTTTTCGTCGCCGACATGTGAATCCGCCATTTTGACTCCTGAAAAAAAAGATAAAATTTGACCAACAGCTAAGGTAACGAAAAATACTCGTCAAAGGAACCCGCCAAAAATGTTTTTCGTTAGAAAAAGAAATAGTAATGGGGGCGCAACCGACACCTATCGCTATGGCTGTCAGTTTAATTCGACCCAGTAAGGCCGCGCGATACGGGAACCTGCAAACCGCTTAGATATTCGCCCCGAATGATGAGCCACACGATCTGGATTTTCCATCGATTGATACGCCAGAGGTGTTTGAAGTTTATTCCTTCTTACGCCAAGTCATTAAGAAACTGTACAATCGAAAGCTGCGAAAATGCCGGTTTTCAGGATGTGACGGTCTTGTGCGAATTAACGGAATGAATCAAAGCCAGCATCAATACAGGCTGCATTGGGCGGCATAGGCTACAACTTTCTCATTTTTCACTTCGGTCGTGCCAGACTGACAATAGCCTAAGAGACCTTGAGGCAGTTAATCGACAGAGCTTTCCCGCTTTGTGAGCAACTTCCGACCAGAATGGCTGGTATTGTATTCGCGACTACTTTATTCGACACAGACATTCCACGATTGACACAGAGATTCCAAAAAGACATTAGAATGGAGCTATACGATTAAGCCTTGCACAAACAATTCGAATAGAAGACTATTGGAGCAATCGGTTATTTGATACCCAATAACCGATTGCCAAAATAACTCCTTATAACCTTACAGGAAAATCAAACAAGGTTTCTGTACTCCAATTCAAAGAAACGAATAATGCCTGACAAAGAGAATACCCACTGGCAGCTGGAGATTGATGACGAACGCTTTATCTGGAAGCGTAGTGCATTAGACCTGTACAGATGGTCTCGTTCCGGTGCGTCTCACTTCGTTCTGATGATTCTTATCTCTGCGTTGAGTGACGAACTTTATCTGGATTATGGTGTTCTAATTGCTATTTTAATGGTTGGGACTGTTTCTATAGCAGCTATTCGTATAAGGGTAAAAAAACCTGACAATAACATTGCTTCCATTTCGAAATGGATGAAGCTGCATTGGATTTTTACTTTTCTTAACCTGGCAATATTCTCTTCCTATACGACGTGGTTAATGCTTAGCCCCCAGTACAGTAATGCCGCAATAATTATGCTTATAAGCTCAATAGCATGCTGTATTACAGGCAGTCGTCTTTATTGTATGTTCCCCAACTATGGTATCGCCTGCATTCTAATACTGATCCTGCCTACAAACCTTGTTCTCTACACATCTGAAACGAGTGACATACCGCTAGGTCTAATTGTTAGCCTGGTGATTTTCTATTATATTGTTGTCACCAAAGCTGCATTCAGAGACTATAGAATTCAATTAGAGAAAGAAGTCATTCTTGAATCCGCGAAGAGTGATTTGAGGGTGTTGTCTCTCAAAGACGAATTAACTAATCTCGGTAACCGGAGACATTATAATGCCATCATAGATCAGGCGTTTAGCGTCGCCCAACGTTCAAGGGCAGCTTTATCACTCGTATTACTTGACCTCGATTATTTTAAAAAAATAAACGATCAGTACGGTCATGCGATCGGAGACGCCTGTCTAATACATGTAGCAGGTATACTCGGCACTAGTTGTATGCGAGATAGTGATTTTGTCGCTCGTATTGGCGGCGAAGAATTTGCTTTGATACTACACAATACCGGTACAGATGAAGCTACGGTAGTAGTGAATAAAATCCTGCAAGAACTAAATGATTTACCCGTTCTAATTGATGGACAGTCTATAACTGTTACGGCCAGCTTTGGTATTGCTACTTTCAATTCGAGTCTAGACAGCTCGCCAGATGACTTATACCGCCGCGCTGACGAAATGGCCTATGCGGCGAAACAGGAAGGTCGCAATAGAGTGAAGACTGCTTAAAGTACAGTTCATTGGTTCGATCATTGAGTATTGTGTCTTAATTGATCTTTCGCGCTTTTTGATAAGTTGGAACTGCAAGCTACTACAGACCTAATCTCTTTAGTTTTTCACAAAAATACGTATTTCTTCTTAACTGGGCTTCGAAAACTGTCATTCGGCTAGAAAAGCAGTTAGCCGGTTGATATTGGCTTTCAATCGATTTTGCGTCGTTATGTGCTAGGGTCATATAACGCGATTGAAAAATAATGGAGTAATTTTAAGAGCTGTCTATACTGGTTTTAGACACCGTGAGATTTTCTCATTCCGACCCCCGAAGAATCTGCTTATTTAGAAGGCACTTCAATGAATTGGATAAAAAACCTTTCTGTTAAATATAAGATTCTAATCATTCCTCTGATAGCTATTCTTGGTTTTTTACTGTATCTAGCGATTAATTATAGCGTGAATAACGATAATAAAGCTCGATTAGATTCCATTAGTCACACCTATTTTCCCTCTTTGATACTGGCCGATACTAATATCGTTGAAGCAGCAAAAATTGACGAAACTCTCAATACAGCCATTTCTATTGGCGAGACGGAGTTAGTTGAATCGACAGAGGACATCTATGAGGCAGTTCTTTCGAGACTCGATGAATTGGAACAACTAGACTCCTCTCGAAACGATGAGATAAATGGTATTCGAACCGTATTCGGTCAATATTTTAAAAAGACTAATGCTCTGTCACTATCGATGATTGATGGTTCTGCGGATATGTCGACAATCGCCGCGGACGTAGAGACGAAGAATAATTTACAGAGAAAAGTGACCGATGGGTTCCAGAGTTTTCGCGACAAGAGTATGGAACAATACAGTCACGTGCTAAAGAGTGCCGAGTCTTCGGCAGATAACGCCATAACGTTAGGAATACTAATTGCTGCCGCAATTATTGTCATTTTGTTAGTTATATCGATAGGCATGGTAAATATGATTACCGGGAGCCTCAACGAAATTACGGCTTCTTTACGAGATATTGCCCAAGGAGAAGGTGATTTAACAAAACGACTGAATCAGAAAAGCGAGGACGAGACGGGTCAAGTCGTGTATTGGTTTAACCATTTCGTGGAAAAGCTACATCGGACTATCGGGGAGGTCGTGTCCTTAATAAGTCCTTTGTCCGAGGTCTCAAAAGAACTCAACGTTGTCATTTCCCAGACCACTACCGCCACCGGCGAACAATGTGATATTGCTGGTCATGTAACCCAATCTATTGAGGAAATGATCCAGACAGTTAACGAGGTGGCTCAACATGCTGCGTCTGCGGCGGATGCTGCGTCGGATGCTGAATCTGAATCAAAAAACAGTCAGATAATTGTTAATGAAACAGTGAGTTTAATTTCAGAGTTAGCTGCTGAAACGACCAATGCATCTGATGTAATCACACAACTGGAAACAGATACGGAAAATGTTGGCAAAATTTTGGACGTCATTCGAGGCGTGGCCGAACAGACCAACTTACTTGCATTAAATGCAGCAATTGAAGCTGCCCGAGCTGGCGAACAGGGCAGAGGTTTTGCTGTAGTCGCAGACGAGGTTCGAACACTAGCTTCGCGTACCCAGGAATCGACGCAGGAAATACAGTCGGTCATAGAGGGGCTTCAGAGTGCCGCACGCTCTGCAGTATCTGTAATGGACGAATCGAAACGACGAGCTAATAGTAGTGTGGGGCAGGCGGAAAAAACCGGATCGTCCCTGCATGAAATAACTGACAAGGTTACCACGATCAGCGATATGAATCGCCAGATTGCCGTGGTTACCGAGGAACAAGCGCAAACGTCGAAAAATATCAAGGAGAACGTTAATCGCATGCAAGAAGCGTCTAATAGCACCTTGGGTACCATACAGGAAGCTAACGCATTGACGCATACGCTCGACGAGTTTTCGAAGCAACTTGAAGCTATCAGTAGTCAGTTTAAAACATAGTAAATGCATGCCGCCTTATTAAATTGATAATAGAGCCGAGTGCAGCGGAAATTTTGGAGTGATGTGGATTAAGAAAATATTCGCGTTTTTCAATCTGGATCAAGTTATTGGGTTTTTTGAAATATAGGGGACCATTATGACCACTAAATTGAAGATAGTTCTTCTGATGATGATTTCTGTTTTCTGCATGGTTAATACCCATGCTGCAGAAGTTCGATGGAGCGGTTTCGGTACGTTGGGCGCTGGGCAAACCTTAAACAGCGATGATGCACGTTACGACGCAAATCCGATTTTGCGCGATGGCGATCTTGATGAAAACTTAACGTTTAATGTTTTGTCGGTTGTGGGGTTGCAAGCCGACGTGAGAATTTCTGATAGTTTGAGTGCAACGGTGCAATTTAAAGCACTAGGTGCCGAAAACTGGGACACGAATGTCGCTTGGGCCTATGTAACCTACGACCTAACGGCAAATTGGAAGGTACAAGCAGGACGAAAACTTTTGCCGGTCTACAGCTATACGGATTCTATCGACGTGGGTTATACCTATCACTGGATTCGACCGCCAGGCGATGTTTATCGAGTAGCAGCAATTGGCTACGACGGTGTGAATGTCACGTATCAAGGATTCTTTGGTGACTGGGAAGTAGCAGCCAATGGTTTGTTTGGGCGCGTCGAAGATGACGAAGATCTTTATACTGACCTTTCGACGAGCTATCGCGTTTGGGGAGGTAATATTGAAGCTACCTATGACGACTGGGTAAAATTACGAGTAGCCGCAATGCAATATGAAGAATTCATATTTGATGGTGAGCTTGGCGGAGAGGGAAGCGGTATACGGCTCGGTGCCTTTGACCCGATTTACTATGGCACTTCGTTGTCATTGACCCCAGGTAATTGGCTGTTAATCGCAGAATATACTTGGTATAAACTAAATATAGACAATCTAATTCCTGGTGTTCCAGGCACCAAGGTGTTGAACGATCTTGATGAGGCTTGGTACGTTTCAGCCGCTTACACGAACGGAAAGTGGACGCCGCATCTAACCTATTCTCATAGTGAATTTACGGACGACGGTTATAATGTTGGTTTCGCCGCTAGAGACGACAGTACGATTATTGCCGGGATTCGTTATGATTTTCTCCCGTCCGCGAGTCTTAAATTGGAATATCATTTAACGGATGACGATAGCAAGTTTAATGGTGTCGATGCACCGACCGACGGACACGACCATGTGGATGTTATTGAAGTTGCCATTGATTTCATTTTCTAAGTAGAGGTAAGCCACAATGACTATGCTAAAAGTGCTGTTAACAAGTGTCTTACTGTTGCTCGTATTAGGCTCGAGCCACCATAGCTTCGCAGAAATTGTAATTATCGTTCATCCGAGCAATAGCGCAGCTGGCAATCCAAAAACGATAAAACGTATTTTCCTTGGTAAGGTCAAGGCTTTTGATGGCGGAGATAAGGCGTCTCCGGTCGAGCTTCCGGAGGGCAGTGCGGCGCGAAGTACGTTCAATAGTGATTTTTTGGGTAAGTCTGATGCACAAATGAAATCGTATTGGGGGCGTTTAGTGTTTACGGGAAAAGCGGCAGCGCCGGACCAGGCCAGTTCTGATGAAGACATGATTGCAAAAGTTTCAGCTAATCCACAACTCATCGGATACGTTGATTCAGCGAAATTGACTGACGCTGTAAAGGTGGTTCATCGTTTCTAGTGATCGCGGCTTTTTAGGGGGTTAGCAAGTCATTACTTGATTCTGTGAGTACTTAAATTTGTACGACATGATTTTGTTATTGGATGACCTGAAATGAAAGAACCTTGCGCTGGATATTTGTCGGAGCCGCGCTCAGAGGACTTTCACAAAGTTAAACATATTATACAGAGCTAACGGATTCCCTTTTTACTAGCGTGGGAATGTATTTATATTTCACATCCTTTATGTTGTCCCCAGTGTTGCGTGACAGAGACAATCTCGCTGCGTTTTCCGCCATTTCTTGAATGGGGTAGTGCAGTGTAGTGAGTTTGGGGCGGGAATATCTTGAGAGTAACACGTCATCAAAACCGACCACGGAGATATCTCCAGGAACTTTAAAGCCATTGTCTTCAAATACCGAGATAGCGCCGATAGCCATCGCGTCGTTGTAAGCGAATACCCCGCTAAAATCTTGTCCTTTCGCCAGTAACTGCTGTGCGGCCAACTCTCCTCCCTTAAGGCTTGGTTCGTTGCTGACAATAAGCCGGTCATCAATAGGGTGGCCTGATTCTGCCATGGTTTGTTTAAAGCCTTGTAGCCTGAGCCTTGGGTCGTCGATCTCGTAGTGGCTGCTAATGCAGGCTAAGTTCGTATGTTGCAGGGACAAAAAATATCGTGCGGCAATCTTCCCTCCTTCCAGGTTGTCCAGCCATACGCATCTGTGTTCTATCGCGGGTAAGTGGCGATCAATCAGTACGAGGCCGGGGACTTTATTTGCTAGTCCAAGTAGAGTGGCATCATCCAGCTTTTTACTATGCACAACGATAGTTTCACATCTTTGCTCAATCAATAATTGAATCGCTTGCAGTTCCGTTTGTGCAGACAGTTGGCCGGTACTTAATAACAATTGCATATCATTTTGGCGCGCGACCAATTCTACACCGTTCGCGAGGGATGCAAAAAATGGATCGGTAAGTTCCGGGATAACGACGCCGAGAGTGCTGTTCTTTTTAGTGGCGAGCGCTCTCGCATTGGCATTAGGTGTATAGCCCATCTGTTCCATAATACCCAATACTTTCCGGCGTGTACTTTCGCCTACTTTAGGGCCGTTGTTGACTACGCGAGAGACAGTAGCAATAGAGACCTGTGCAGCTTTAGCGACATCTTTTATGGTTACCATATTATGAAAGCGTTTACATTTTTTGTGAATTAGTAGAGTTCAGTAAATCCTATTGACTCTTCCAAGTCAAATTAGTGCGGGTTCTGACTGATTGCAAACTAAAGGGAAAGCGTTTACCCTTCCAATTCTAAATATTGAGAATATTGAGAGTATTGAGAATATTGAGAATATTGAGAGTATTGAGAGTATTGAGAATATTGAGGGATTTTTGGGTGTTCAAAACGTTTGGGATGTTCAAGATATTAATAGTGATCATAAAGTTCAAGACCAGTACGATCAGCCGATGAATTCAGGAATTATACAATGAGTGATGTATTTGACCCTACTGAGCATCCACACCGTCGCTTTAACCCTTTAACAAAGGAATGGGTGCTGGTGTCTCCGCATAGAGCCCAGCGACCATGGCAAGGGAAGGTAGAAACGGTAGATGAAGAACAAAAACCTGCCTATGACGAGCGGTGTTTTTTGTGTTCGGGTAATTCTCGGATTAATGGGGAAGTTAATGACAAGTATACGGATACTTATGTATTCGCGAATGACTTTGCTGCATTAAGGCAGGATACGCCTAAGGTAACTAAAGACGATCCTCTATTCAAAATGGCCACAGAACAGGGAGAAAGTCGGGTTATATGCTTTTCCCCGGATCACAGTCAAACGTTACCAGAGATGTCTTTAGCGGCAATTAGCAAAGTCGTCGATACCTGGCAATCACAGTGTGAAGAGCTGGGTGAAAAATATCAATGGGTTCAGATCTTCGAAAATAAAGGTGACGTTATGGGTTGTTCCAACCCACACCCTCACGGGCAAATTTGGACGCAGCAGCAATTGCCAAGCCTAGTAGAAAAAAAGCACCAAGCTCAGAATGAGTACTTTGCTCACTATGACTCTCCCTTGCTGGCAGACTATGCCCAGCGAGAACAAGATTTAAAAGAACGTATCGTCGTTGAAAATGAACATTGGCTAGTCGTCGTGCCTTACTGGGCTGGCTGGCCTTTCGAAAGCTTGTTACTACCGAAATTTACGATCACCCGTATGACTGAATTAGGTGCAGAGCAAAAAGTGACATTGGCCGATATTGTTAAGCGCATCACCATCAAATACGACAATTTGTTTAACTGTTCTTTTCCTTATTCCATGGGCTGGCATGGTGCGCCTTACGACGGTAGAGAACATCCGGAATGGACGCTGCACGCGAGCTTTTTCCCGCCTTTATTACGCTCCGCCACCGTCCGTAAGTTTATGGTAGGTTACGAAATGTTGGCAGAAGCACAGCGAGATCTAACGGCAGAGCAGGCGGCAGAGCGACTAAGGCAACGGTCAGACGTGCATTATAAAACGGTTGTGTAAGAGATACAGTAGGAGATTCTAAATGTCACGTAAAGAAGTAGTAAAAAAATCTTTTTCCGAACATTTTGGCTATGGCGCGACTGGGGTCTTTCACGGTCCTGGTCGGGTTAACCTGATTGGTGATCATACCGACTACAACGATGGCTTTGTTTTACCGGCTGCCATTAATTTTGGTACCGATATCGCGGCATCATTAAGAAAGGATAACAAGATTCGCGTAGTGGCGTTGGATTGTAACGGTGAATCGGCTGAGTTTGATTTGGATCAGATCAGCTTTGATGAAGAAAAAATGTGGGTCAATTATGTTGCTGGGTCCTTACAGGCATTAATGGTGCATTTCCCGCAAATCAAAGGGTTGGATATGGTTGTATCGGGTGATGTGCCACTGGGCGCAGGATTAAGTTCTTCTGCCAGTTTGGAAATTGCCATTTTAAAAGCCGCTGCCACGTTGAATCAGTTACCACTAGACGGCGTTAAGGCTGCATTGATCGGGCAGGCAGCAGAAAACAATTTTGTCGGTTGTAACTGCGGCATTATGGATCAGCTAATTTCGTCCATGGGTAAAGGAGGTCATGCGATGTTGCTAGATTGCCGCAGCCTAACGTTCGAAGATGTGCCCGTCCCTGCTGATTTTGAAATTGTGATAGTAAACTCGAATGTAAAACGCGGTTTGGTGGACAGTGAATACAATGCCCGTCGTGAACAATGCGAGATGGTGGCAAAGGCGCTCAACAAAAAAGCGCTGCGTGACGTAAGCATGCCAGAGCTAGAAGCTAACAAAAGCCAGTTGGACGACGTTTCATTTCGTCGTGCACGCCACGTAATTACAGAAAATGATCGAGCTCAGGCCACACTGGAAGCACTGATTGTTAATGATGCCGCCAGTTTGAGCCAGTTAATGAAAGCGTCTCACCATTCTTTGCGGGATGATTTTGAAGTCACCACTAAGGAATTGGATGGCCTAGTTACTATTATCGATGAGATTGTGGGTGAAGAGGGCGGCGCTAGAATGACTGGCGGTGGCTTTGGTGGCTGTGTGGTGGCGTTAGTACCAAAAGATAAAGTCAAGCAGGTGTTCGACACAGTGAGCAGTGAGTATCCAGAACAGTTCGGTTTAACGCCAGAAATCTATGTTTGTACGGCTGCGGCCGGGGCATTCCGTGAGTAAGCAACCGAAGATTTCTAAGCAATAAAAATATTAGTAACAGGAGGGGCAGATTATATAGGCTCCCATACTGCACTGTATTTACAGTGTTTACTCAATTCCGGGTATGAGGTTTTTATTATGACAGTGTGTGTAATTCAATTGATGGAAAATCTCTGGCGCTGGCAGTCAGCTAATCCTGACGGTTATGCGGTTTAATTATGTTTAGAAGCGCGCTCTTAGAAAACGGTCATGGCATGCGAGTGACATTGGCAAACTTTGGCGCTCGTATTGGTTCTATTCAGTGCCTGGTTAATGGGCGGCTCACTGAGATGACAGTAACGCCTAGAGAGATTGAGGACTTGCTAAATGACGAATTCTATGTGGGTGCCACTTGTGGCCCCGTTTGCAATCGTATCAGTAATGCAGGTTTTCAGCTAAACGATGTCGCTTACTCTTTAGATAATAATGATGGAGCAAACTGCCTGCACGGCGGCGGGAATAATGTGTCTTATCGCTTTTGGCAGCTGTCGCAGAAAAGCGCTACCGAAGTTAACATGCAGCTTGAACTTAAGCATCTGGAAGACGGCTTTCCAGGTGATCGAAAGTTGGTGGTTCGCTATCGTCTAGACGAAAACAACAAATTAAGCATCGATTTTTCTGCTGAAACGGATAGGGATACACCGGTAAATCTCACCAACCATTCGTATTTTAATCTGGGCGAAAAGGATATTCGAGACCTGCAGTTTAAACTTCATAGCGAGAAGTTCTTACAGCGCTCCAGCCAGGGTATTCCCACGGGGAAATTTATTGATAGTTCCGATACCGGATTTGACCTGCAACAATGGCAAAAGATAAGCGATTTTATTGACCGCAATCGGTATGAGCAAATCATTGCTGAAGAAGGAGTTGATCATTGTTTCGTAATGTTTGATGCGGCCATTGAGACGGCAAAAGCCGAACTGATATCAAGGCGAAATAATTTTAAGCTAACAGTTTTTAGTGATCAGCCCGCAATGCAATTTTATACCGGAAAGTTTTTAGCAAAGCCCTTTAAGCCGTATCAGGGTTTATGTTTTGAAAGTCAGGGTTATACCGATGCGGTCAATCAGCCCAAATTTCCATCGGTTATATTGTCGAAGGGCGAACGCTACCAGCATAAACTCATCTATCAATTTAGTCAGATGTAATTTTCTTCTTAATCCGCTCTGGGACGAATGAAATCATTTCAGCCTCGTTTGATTATTGGCCAGTTTTGGTGGAAGAATATCGTGTTCGGTATCCTGATTATGCTCGTCGCTTTGTACGCCATCTGGTGGTAAACGATACCCAAAATACCCCGCTCCTCGCGGTGTATTTTGGGTATTGCGAATAGTCGGATGAGAGTCTGTCGTTCATCCATTTGCAAAGCAAATTTGAACGGCTCTAAGTCGCCGACTGAACATCGATTTTCCAGCGCTCTACCCTCTGCTACTTAAGCGGTGGCTGCATGATCGGTAATCATATCGGCGATCGGTTGCCATAGAACCCGGGGCATGGTGTGTCCCCAGCCCTCGATCAACTCCAGTTTCGCGTTTGGGATGCATTTGGCGGTGTCCTCTCCACCGGAAACCGGAACGAGTGGGTCTTCGGTTCCGTGAATCACTAAGGTCGGCGTGTCGACGTTGGCCAAATCGGCGACCCGGTCTCCCGATGCGACAATAGCCGCCATTTGCCGTGCGATCCCAGCCGGATCAACATTGCGTGCCATCGATTCTTTAGTGCGGGCGTGTACATCTTCTTCAATCGGCGGATATTTTGATCCCGAGATCGTTTGTTGGGACTTGTAAGCGTGAGCTAAAAGGGTCTCCTCGTCGTCACCTTCGGGTCGACTCATTAGCACATTCATTGCCTCCGGTGTTGCTTGGGGAAGGCCTTGACGACCCGTAGTTGACATAATAGACGTCATCGACAACAGGCGATGACTGTGGTTAATCGCCAGATCCTGCACAATCATACCGCCCATTGAAGCGCCGACGACATGTGCGTGTTCTATGTCCAGCGCGTCCAGAAGCCCCGCAGCGTCGTGACCCATATCATTGAGATAATAGCTGCTATTGGGCTTTTTCCCCGTCATCAAAGCTGCACCAATGGCCATCATGTCTGGCATGCCTGCGTCGTGAAAGTGGGTGGAAAGACCCGTGTCACGGTTGTCGTAGCGAATGACGTGAAAATCTTTTGCGGCGATCATCTCACAAAAATCCTGCGGCCAACCGACCATTTGCATGCCTAAACCCATAACCAGTAGCAGTGTCGGGTTTGATTTATCACCAAATTCTTCGTACTCAATCTCTATACCGTTGGCCTTTATACTTGCCATACCTTTTTCCCTCTAATGGTTTTATTGTTCGAGAGGGGAATATAGCAATATAAAGCTGATTTTGAAAAGAGTGATTGTAAGTCGAACGCTAACGAGTAACAGGGAAAGGTTTCAATTCTCGGCCAAGTAGAACCGTGTCGAGCGTTACTTTCGCCGAGTCCATACACCCGCGATCAATGAATGACCGCATCACGCTGACGTGATTTGGGTATCGAATGACGATTTTCCTGACCTGCCGCTATTTACGTCAGTCTTAATCCGGGAACAGGCGACGGTTCTGGAGCGTTTTTTTGTTAAAGACAATCCTGTCAGCCTCCTGAGCTTAGTCGCGAAATGGACGTGTCCAGCCTGCAGAGGTCGGTAATCCGTAGATCAATCTTTGTTGTCCATTCTCGCTTTCAGATCTGCGAAAGGGTTATGAGTCGCAGGTTTTAGTTCGGTGTCTTTAGTGCTGCCGTAGCGCACCAGGTTTTCGAACTTCGAATGTTCTTCATCGTGACAGTAGATGCACAACAATTCCCAGTTACTGCCATCTGACGGGTTATTATCGTGATTATGATCAACATGGTGGACCGTTAATTCGGACAGGTTTGTGCGGGTAAATTCCCGAGTACAGCGGCCACAAATCCACGGGTAGAGTTTTATCGCCTGTTCACGATAACCTTTTGCCCGCTTCGCGTTGTATTCAAGTTGCGCAGCACGGACTTGGTCAAATTTGCTAGGAGGCGCTTTTTCCGAGGACATAGTTCAGTTACCTGATGAAGTAGATCGTAAAGCTTATTTAAAGCTACAGAGGTTATATTCGCAATAGTAATCCTTGAGAATGAAAATAAATTTTCCACTTTTAACCCCTTTCTTGTGTTCAATACGATTAACCAATGGACACCAACAAAGGAGCTTGCTATGAAAACTCACCAGATAATTTTAATCGGCATAATATCGACCTTAGTGGCCTGCGCAGACCAGCTAACGAGCGAAGACCATCGGGAAGTTGATTCACGGATCGATAACAAACAACAGAACCCCACTGCCGTCGCGGGAAAATCCCAGATTCTAACCGACCGCAGTGCTAGCTCGATTGGTCCTCAAATTGCCCAGGAAATGTTCGCAAGTCCAGCGAGACACAAATCTTCCTATAGTCGATATGTTCCTATCTACCAAAATCTTGAGAGCCATCAAGATCGCGAAAATTACCAATTTCGAGGTGAGAACCCGGTCAAACTCGCTATTGAAGAGCCAGTATCTACCTTCAGTATCGATGTAGATACGGCGGCTTACAGCAATATCCGACGCATGTTGAGCAGGGAGGGGCGGCTGCCGCCCAAAGACGCGGTGAAGGCGGAAGAAATGATTAATTATTTCAGTTATACCTATCCATCACCGAAAGAAAACGAAGCGCCGTTTAGTGTCGTTACCGAGATAGCCACCTCACCCTGGAATAAAGACCGGTACCTAATGCAAGTCGGTTTGAAAGGTTACGAGATCGATCAAAAAGTCCGTCCCGATGCTAATCTGGTTTTTCTGATCGATGTGTCCGGCAGTATGCAGTCCTCCGACAAGCTCGGCTTGGTAAAAAAGTCTTTGCAATTGTTGGTACACAAAATGAAGGAACAAGATTCGATCGCATTGGTCGTTTATGCCGGGGCTGCAGGTATCGTGTTGGAACCGACGTCTGGCAAAGATAAAGCAAAGATTATTAATGCCCTGGACTCTCTTGAAGCCGGAGGCAGCACTAATGGGGGGGCAGGAATACAGCTTGCTTACAACGTTGCTCAACAACAATTCATTGAGGGAGGAATAAATCGCGTCGTTATTGCCAGCGACGGTGATATGAACGTTGGAATAGTGAATCACGAAGCTCTCAAGAACCTGATTGAGGAAAAACGTGACAGTGGTATCGCGTTGACCACATTGGGTTTTGGCAATGGCAATTACAATGACGCGTTAATGGAGCAGTTAGCGGATATCGGCAATGGTAACGCGGCGTACATCGATAGCCTGCAGGAAGCGAATAAGGTACTTGTGAAAGAAATGCACTCCACGTTGTTGACCATTGCGAAAGACGTAAAGATTCAAGTTGAGTTCAATCCTGCTGTGGTCGCTGAATATCGCTTGATAGGTTATCAGAACCGGCTTCTAAATCGAGAAGATTTCACCAATGATAAAGTGGACGCCGGTGATATTGGAGCGGGACATACTGTGACCGCATTGTATGAGGTTAGCTTGGTCGGTGGAAATTCGACCATGATTCCCGATCGACGTTATTCCACTGAACATAAACCCCTTACCCAGGAGGTAGGGGAGCTGGCATACATTAAATTGCGGTATAAGCGCCCAGAGCATCAGCATAGCAAGGAATTTTCTAAAATCGTCTATGTTAATGACATTAGCCACCACTTGGACAAAGCGGGAAAAGATCTTCGTTTCGCCGCTTCGGTTGCTGGATTCGCACAACTACTTCGCGGTGGTATTCACATTGGAGACTGGGGTTATGCTGATCTACTGACATTGGCGAGGGCTGCCAAAGACGATGACAGACATGGCTATCGCGGTGAGTTTATTAGTCTGGTAGAGTTGGCAAAGAATTTAAGCGAACACTGACAAACATTCATATATGCGCCAGAACTTACGCCAACTATTACATGGATTGAGAACTGATGAGTCGCTAATGCTGGCCTACCGGTATGGCGACTTTTCGGCGTTCGAGTCATTGTATATACGTTACAAAAATAGGGTGTTCGCTTATATTGCGAGGCAATGTCCAGCAAATGTTGTCGAGGAAGTTGCTCAGGAAATTTGGGCGGCGATTATACAGTCCGCAGAAAACTACACGGTGAAGGCGAAGTTCAAAACTTATTTGTATCAGATCGCTCACAATAAGGTCGTCGATTACTGGCGACGGAAGAAACCTGACACAGAGCAGATAGACGAGGAGGACTTAATCGATCACAGTCATTCATCGTCTAGCCAAGAGCATAGCTATGCAGAGCTAATGGCTGCGATTAGTGGTTTGCCTAAGGAGCAACGGGACACATTCTTGTTGCGTGAGGAAGGTTTTAGTCAGGAAGATATCGCTACCATTACCGGCTGCGGTCGAGAAACGGTTAAAAGTCGTTTGCGTTACGCGACTCAAACCTTACAAAAACAATTAGGTGTAAGCTCATGAGCAAAAAGCCTTCCGAATTTTCTACTTTGTTAAATAGCGAGCAGCCTCCAGTTTCGCCGGACGAGCTGGATCTTAAAATTCTTCAGCATGCTGAAAAACATAAACCAGCGAAACGCTTGGCATTTCGATGGTCACCTATCCTGGCAACGATTTCGGTTGTTAGTATTGCTGTCTTATTAACTTTTCAGCAACCGCAGCACGACGGTATCGATCAAACAATGAATCCCCAATTTAACCGTATCTCCGCCGATTTAAGCGATCAAGCCGAAAGTTCTCAAGTCGAAAGTTCTCAGGCCGAAATCCCCCAGGTTGAAAGCGCTCAAGCCGAAAGTTCTGCAGTCGTCGTGCCGAGAAAACCAAAACAGAGTCTTGGGCAAGGTGTCGCCGAACGGGCAGTTTCCGCAAAACCTGTTAGAGAGAAAAAGTCGTCTTTCTACAAAACGAGTGGCGCGCCCGCTTCTCTATCGACCGAACGTCGGCAATACGACGCGAATGCTGAGCTACGCGTTGCCGAGGAGAACGCTGCTAACCCAAACGAAGATTTGTTGGGTCTATTAAAGAAATTGCAGGAAATGCTATTGGAAGGTAATAGCGCAGAAGCCCATAACGAATATAATCAGCTGAAAGATAATTGTCGGGAATGTGATCTTCCCGACAAACTTGAAGCCGCTCTGGAGCAACGGTTGAAATAACGAGTGGCTGTCCAAAAACAGATCATTTTCTGTCGGTCGAGATTACTGTGATGTTAACACCGGACAAGAAAAACGACGAAAGAGCATTCTTTAAGTCAAGTAACGAAATTGTTAGTATAAGTCGTGTTGTACAAGGTCAAACGACACGAGAACCGGATTAACTCATCAACAAAACTGGCCTCTTTTTCCCACGAGTAATTTATGTCCAATTCTATTTGGTTGAGAATTAAACTGATTGCAGGGCTCATACTGCTAATGTCGGTGATTCATATCATCAATGTCACACTGGGTGGACGGTTAAATCAGTTTGGAGTGATTCCTCGTGACATTGGCAGCTTGTTTCATGTTTTTACTGCGCCTTTCATTCACGGAAGTTACGGCCATTTGATAAATAACATGATTGGCCTGAGTATATTCAGTGCTTTTTGCTTACTGCGGCCGATTCGTTTTTATGTCCTCAGTAGCCTATCGATTATAGTGATCAGTGGAGGGCTAGTTTGGCTGTTCGGTCGCAGTGCTTCACATATCGGTGCGAGCGGCTGGATTTTCGGTCTTTGGAGCCTTTCCATCGGTCTTGCTATCTTCGATAGAAGCGTTAAAAATGTGGTCGTCGCTTTCCTTGTTGTGTTCCTTTACGGCGGGATGATTTATGGAGTGTTACCCACGAGCCAACATATATCGTTCGAAGGGCATTTGTTTGGCGCATTTGCCGGGTTTGTCTGTGCGTTCTTCTCGAAGGGCTTATCCAAAAAATAGCAATACGGATTAGTCAAAATAGAGAGCGGCTTAAAGCGTGGCAGGCCGTTATTCACTAGTATTTGCGCTATTTTCAATAGATTGCTATTTCCGTCCCGGCGGCGTTGAAATATGCGATTGGGAAATCGTAAAGCTGGCCTTTTCGGTGATCTGAAAAATACTCGCGGTTCAAGATATCTCATCGAGACTTTTTTTTGGTATACTTAAGATGATATTGTCAGGCGATTCCGTCGATGTCAGCCGACGTTAATTTGATCCCCTTTTGGAGTTTTAATAGTGATTCAATCCAAATTGTACTTATGCATTGCAGTAATGTTATTAGCGACAACCTCCTATGCCGCAGAACCTAAATCGATTAAGTATGTCGAGGAAATAATAACGAATAGCAATAATATCTACATCCATTACAAGGTAACCTGTTCTGACCGAAAGAGGGTCGATATTAGTGGCTGGAATGATGGGAAAAAATGGTGTGTGGGTAGGGGAAAGCAAAATGTCTGTAAAAAGACACGAGTAAAAATCGCCAGGAAGGCCTGTCAATAATTACCAACGAGTTGTTTGGAAAACTAATGAGTTCCAGCGAAATTGCCGCAGCAGCTAACCCGAACTCGTGATGTTAGAGATCGTAATAGACTTTTATAGATTGTAATAAATTGTCTTTTTGATTCAATTGATATTAGATACTGTTGCTAAAAGTTATACTTCACTCTTAATTAAAATCTTATATTGAGTATTTACTATGTTTAATGCACTGATTACCGAGAAGGTGGGCGAAAGAGAATTTCAAACGGGTTTAGGCCAAAGAGAGATTGAAGATTTGCCCGCGGGCGAACTGTTAATCGAAGTTCAGTACAGTAGTTTAAACTATAAAGACGCCTTGTCTGCTAACGGAAACCCTGGCGTAACACGAAACTTCCCCCATACTCCTGGAATTGATGCGGTTGGTATTGTTAAAGAATCGGCAAACGACAGTTTTTCTGTTGGAGATGGCGTCATTGTGACAGGTTATGATTTGGGCATGGAGACGGACGGGGGGTTAGCTGAATTTATTCGAGTACCCGCTACTTGGGCTCTTCCTCTTCCGTCTGGTCTATCGGCGAGAGACGCCATGGTTTTAGGTACAGCAGGCTTAACCGCTGGCTTATGTGTTAATAAATTGTTGCAGGCCGGAGCGACCGCGTCGGAGGGTAAAGTCGTTGTCACTGGAGCAACCGGTGGAGTCGGGTCTGTCGCTGTCGCATTATTGGCAAAATTGGGTTTTGATGTAGTAGCCAGTACCAGCAAGACGTCACAGCACGATTTACTGAAAACCCTCGGCGCGTCGGAGATCATTGACCGGGAATCCCTGTCGGAAGCACAGCGCAAACCTGTGCTGAAGCAGCAGTGGCAAAATGCGGTCGACTGTGTTGGCGGAGATACTTTGGTGAATCTATTAAAGTCCTTAGGTCATAGCGGCAGTGTCGCTTGCTGTGGTTTGGTTGGTTCCGCCGATTTACCGGCGACCGTACTGCCGTTTATATTACGAGACGTCAATTTGTTAGGTGTTGACTCGGTGGAAATTCCTCTAGCAAAAAAACGACATATTTGGGAAAAATTTTCCGGCGACTGGAAATTGGAATGTCTTGATCAGTTGGCCACTGAAATCGAATTAGCGCAGGTTCCGGAATATCTCGATAGGATAATGAAGGGAGAAAATATTGGACGAACCGTCGTTCGGGTTAAGTAAAAAGGCCGGTATGTAACAATAAGGGACCTTTTTGGTCCCTTTTTTGTCAATTCCAAATGCTTTAATTTAATGACTTTGAATGGTGAGTCCGAACTGAATAAACGGTTTTCACATCTATTAGTTCTGATGCAGGTATATTCTGCACAGGGAAAACAACAGGTTAAATTCGAATGTCCATAAGACTAAATTGTGATCTCGGCGAAAGCTACGGTCAATGGACCATGGGAACCGACGAGGCAATATTGCCGTTTGTTGATCAGGCCAGTATCGCCTGCGGCTTTCACGCCGGTGATCCTATGGTGCTGCGTCGGACTTTGGTTTTGGCGAAACAACATCGCGTTAGCGTTGGAGCTCATCCGTCTTACCCGGACTTAGTCGGTTTTGGGCGCAGGTCAATCTCCTGTAACAGTGAAGAAATAATCGCTTTAATGCATTATCAGATCGCTGCAATTGATGGTATGGCCAAATCGGCGGGCATAGAGGTGGAATACGTTAAACCACACGGGGCTCTGTATAACGACATGATGATAAACGCTTCTGTTCGAGGAGCCATTATGTCCGCAGTCGAAAGCTATTACAGGCCTATCAGGTTGATGGTGCAGGCCACGCCCCAATGTGACCAGCTTAACATTGAGGCACAGGACAAGGGTGTCGAGCTGTTGTTTGAAGGTTTTGCCGATCGCTGTTATGCCGATGACGGAACCTTGTTGTCACGCAGTGAGCCCGAGGCCGTGCATTCGCTAGAGAAGATGCTGGCCCAGGTTGAGCAGCTATGTGATAAGGGCACGGTCACTACGATCAGTGGAAAGACTCTGTCATTGAATATCGATAGCCTCTGCGTTCATGGCGATAATCAAAATGCGGTGGATGCGATAGCAGAAATTCGTCAGCGCCTGAATAATTCGCGGTCGCGCTGAACTCGGATCGACAAGAAAGGCTCCCATGCAATATGAAAGCAGATTTACTCGAATCACCCTCGCCGACGTTTTCGATAGAAGTCGCCAGTGAAAATGCCTTCATCATAGCTTTTGGTGATGAAGTTTCTCCCGACATATCGGCGCGCGTTCATGCTGCTGCCAACTTTATCAAAGAATCATTGTCTGATGTGCTGATCGATATCGTTCCCTCTTATGCTTCTATACTCGTCATTTTTGACATCTGGAAAGCCGATTATCGCGATGTTTTAAGTTGCCTTCGACAAGCTGAGGCGCACATCGAGAAAACACAGTTAAGACAGGGAAAATTAGTCACTCTTCCGGTCTACTACAGTGTTGAGTCAGGCCCGGATTTGGAAAGCATGGCGAGCAAGGCGGATATAAGCATTGACGAAGTGATTCGACACCACCAGCAGCAGGAGTATAGAGTTTATGCCATCGGGTTCGCGCCGGGGTTTGCCTATTTAGGCGAAGTGGATGAGCGTATTGCGACCGCTCGGTTGCCCACACCGAGAGCTCATGTGCCCAAAGGGGCTGTTGGTATCGCCGATCGGCAAACGGCTGTTTACCCGTCTGCTTCTCCGGGGGGATGGAACTTAATCGGCTTATGTCCACAGGATATGTTTAACCCTGCGTCTGAACCGAGCATGCCGGTTCAAGTCGGTGATCAGGTGAGGTTTGAACCAATTACTCGAGAACAATTTTTCCGTTTAGGTGGCGAGTTATGACGACAGCGGCTGACTCGGGTATGACAGTCTTGAACCCGGGTATGTTGACGCTAATACAGGATTCGGGGCGGTTCGGTCATCACGGTATTGGTCTTAGTAATGGCGGGCCACTGGACAGGAATGCTTTTTACTGGGCCAATAGGCTTTGCCAGAACGATCTCGGTGCTACCGCGCTGGAAATTAGTTTCGGTGGGCTGGAAATGGAATCGCAGATTAGCAGCGTATTCGCAGTCACGGGAGCTTCAATGTCCTTAACCGTTAATGGAGAGGTGAAGAGCTTATGGCATAGTCACCGAGTAAAACCGGGAGATATCATCAAGCTGGGGTATGCCAAATCGGGCTGTAGAAGCTATTTAGCCATAGCGGGTGGATTCAATATTGTTAAAAGCTTTTCCAGTGCCTCAACAGTACTCAGGGAAAAGATAGGTGGCATGGCTGGCGATAAGGTACAAAAAAATGATCTTTTGCCCTGTGCAAATTCTGCACGTGAGACTTGCTTATCGCTGCCGGAAAACAAACGACCCAAGTATCGGAATAAGGTTAAATTGCGGCTGGTATTAGGTTACCAACATTTGTCCTTCAATGATTTACAATTGCAACGGTTCTTTAATAGTGAGTTTTTTGTATCGGACCAAAGTGACCGTATGGGCTATCGACTTCGAGGGCCGGAGGTAAAAGCGTCTGTTGATGGTATGTTGTCCGAAGGAGTTTGCCATGGTGCCGTGCAAATTCCCGCCGATGGACAGCCGATCGTATTACTTAATGATCGTCAAACGATGGGGGGTTATCCGAAAATGGGTTCAGTTATATCTATCGATACTGGAAAACTGGCGCAACTGTTACCCGGTGGTCGCGTTTCGTTCGTCCCCGTTACCATGGAACGATCTCATGAACTATTACGTGAAGAAAAAGACCGTTTCGAGCGACTAATACCCGTTACGGTGTAGATTTGGCGGCTTCGCTATGATTCAAATAATTGATTGGTCTGCGGTGAGAAAATCTAATGTTGAGTCGTAGTGTCCGTATCGGTGTATTATGGGCATATCAACAGCGTTAAAAATTTATACCAACGATAAAAGAAGTAAACTAACTGTGCGTCGACCAACAACAGCCTACATAAACCTGCAAGCAATTAAGAACAATTTCCTATTAGCGCAATCTCTCTCCGGGGGCGGGCAGTGCATAGCTGTGCTGAAAGATAACGCCTACGGACATGGCGCGGTAGAAGTCGCCAACGCTTTGGATCCGCTAGCGCCGGCCTATGCTGTGGCTTATTTTGAAGAAGCGGAACAGCTGCGAAATGCAGGTATTGATAAACCTATCTTATTATTTTCCGGTATTTTTGATAAAGACCAGTTGCAGGTCGCGGCTGATAAAAACTACTGGATTACCGTTCATACTGAGCAACAGGTCGCTACGGTGATTAATTCGGGTATTTCAACACCGGTAAAAGTATGGCTTAAAGTCGATAGTGGTATGCATCGTTTAGGCATTTCGCCAGAGGATTTCGGGGCGGCTTATAAGCGGCTGCGACAAAGTCCAAACGCACAGGATGAGCTCGTTATTTCAACGCATTTGTCCAGCGCTGACAACTTGGATAGCCCATCCACGTTGAGACAAATGACGTGTTTTAATTCGACGCTTGCCGGTTTCGATGTGCCTTTGAGTATTGCGAATTCGGCTGGTCTGTTAGCCTGGGAATCGACAAGAGCGCAGTGGAACCGGCCGGGCTATTTACTCTATGGAAATTCTCCCTTTACTGTACCGCACCCCGAAGCGGATCAGTTGCAAGCCGCTATGACACTAAAATCACGGGTCGTTGGTCTGCATGACATAGCCGAGGGAGAATCGGTGGGCTACGGAGATAGATGGACGGCCGCCGGTCCATCGCGAATTGCTACCATCGCTGTCGGTTACAGTGATGGTTACCCGCGGCACGCAAAAAATGGAACACCTGTTTTGGTTAACGGCCAGCGAGCAGCGCTGGTTGGTACTGTTTCTATGGATTTGATAGCGGCGAATGTAACGCATTTGCCGGTCGTCAAAATTGGCGACGAGGTGACGCTATGGGGTGAGGGTTTAAGTGTCAATGAGGTTGCGCTGTGGTCGGGAACGATCGGCTATGAACTATTGGCTCGGATGCCGCAACGTACTCACAGGGTTTACGTTTAAGTCAGTTTTCTGTCAATACTGCTGTCAAATTTGTTAAAAGTCATTCAGTACAGAATTGGCTCAAATAACATTAGGCTGTTCATTTCGATAGACAGGCCTGATCATTGGAGCCATGGCTCCGTTAAAGATAAAGACAGGTTTAGTGGGCTGGGGTAACAATATCGAGATAACTTATATGGGATGCCTTATAGAGTAATTGCATGGGTAACTATCTAAAGCATGGTTTTCAGTGTTATCTGTCGTTTATAATGGCTGCTCGATATTGAAAATCAGCAAAAATTGGCACCAAGTACAGTAGCCCGTGTGGTTCTAGATAATTAATTGTTCTCGATTGAGCGAATCAATAAATCATGAGATTTTACAAGCGAAGTAATTTTAGAACGATTTTTATCGCATTGTTTGCGACCGCGACTTTTGTGGGGTCGGCAATTTCAATTTTTGATGTTGAGCCGAAACTCATGCTGAGTTTCTTTTTAGTCAGTGT
>ENA-OSET01000944-OSET01000944.1-sediment-metagenome-genome-assembly--contig:-NODE-944-length-31384-cov-3.701153_pt1 | contig 31384 bp, 35 predicted proteins | sample MGYA00237882_ERZ534229 | MGnify/ENA primary metagenome ERZ534229 (study PRJEB26408, sample SAMN06266212) | sediment metagenome | isolation source: Hudson Canyon methane seep mesocosm | place: USA:Hudson... | reverse complement strand
TACTCAATCTTAATTAACAGGGAGCAATAGGTCTAAAATGGGACTTTTGAGCCACATGTTTCGCTTGGGAATGAGATAACCTTACATTATCATAATAAGTAGCCTCTTTAGCCGGTATCAATGCTTTTCAAGAAAGGTGTAGCCTTGTACCTTTAAAGAGAATGGATTCCCGATAAAGTGACCTCGGGAATGACATAGGGGTAGGTTTCCTACTTTAAGACAAACAAGCCTCTCGGCTCATTCATCACTTTGCTCTGCCGATTCAATTTCTTCACTCAATTCAAACCAAGTCTGTTCAATTTCATCAAGCGCTTGTTTATGTTTAGTTTGTTTGTCCAGAGCCTTTTTTAGTTTATCTTTGTTTTCTACCTGATAAATATCTGCATCAGCAAGCACTGCTTCTAATAAACCCAACTGCTCTTGATGCTTACTCATCTCAGATTCAGCCTTTGAAAGCTGCTTTTTTAATGGACTTAATCGCTTACGTTTTTCTGCAGCGATTCGTTTTCGCTCTTTACGCTCATCAGCTGACTCGCCTTGCTGCTCCATAGACTTATCTGGGTCTGAAGTACCTTTATCCGCTCGCTTATTATCACTATGGTAAGCTTGCAACCATTGTTCATAATCATGCAAATCACCCTGAAACTCTTCAACCTTACCGTCGGCAACCAGCCAGAAAGTATCTACAGTGTTTTTCAATAAGTGTCGATCGTGAGAAACAATCAAAATAGCACCCTGAAAAGCTTGTAGCGCCATCGTCAGTGCATGTCTCATTTCCAAATCAAGGTGGTTTGTTGGTTCATCAAGCATTAATAAATTTGGTTTTTGCCAGGCAATTATCGCCAAAGCCAAACGGGCTTTTTCACCACCAGAAAAACGTGTTATTACCTCTAATGCTGCATCCCCCCGAAAATCAAAACCACCCAAGAAATTACGAATTTCATGGTCTGTTGCCGAGGGTCTGATACGCTGTAAATGTAAAAAGGGACTGGCCGTCAAATCTAGCTTTTCTAATTGATGCTGAGCAAAATAACCCACTTTCAAGTGTTCGCCTTCAGCCCGTTGACCATTTATTTGCGCCAGATCGCCCACCAGACTTTTTACCAAGGTTGATTTACCTGCGCCGTTTGGCCCTAATAAACCCACCCGCGTCCCTGGTAATATACTGGTAGAAAAATTATTAAGAATCGCTTTTCCTTCATAACCCAGGTCAGCTTTTTGAATACTCAGCAAAGGGCTAGATACTTTTTCAGCTTCAGGGAAACTAAAATTAAAGGGCGAATCAATATGCGCAGGCGCAATCACTTCCATGCGCTCTAACTCTTTCATACGACTTTGGGCTTGCTTGGCTTTGGTTGCTTTCGCTTTAAAGCGATTCACAAAGGACTGAATTTCACCAATTCGCTGCTGCTGTTTTTCATATTGAGCCTGATGCTGAGCCAGTTTTTGAGCGCGCTGCTGCTCAAAATCACTATAACTACCTTTATATTGATTAAGCTTACGGTGTTCGAAATGAAGAATATGGGTCGCAACTGTGTCAATGAAGTCCCGATCATGAGAGATAAACAAGATGGTACCCGTATAACGTTTTAGCCATTGCTCTAACCAGATCACTGCCTCCAAATCTAGGTGGTTAGTCGGTTCATCTAGTAGCAATAGATCTGAAGGGCACATCAGTGCTTGCGCTAAATTAAGGCGGATTCTCCACCCTCCCGAGAAGTCACTCACCGGTTTAGAAAGCTCATGCTGCTGAAAGCCTAATCCATGCAATAGCTTTTCAGCCGTCACGGGGGCTTCATACGCGCCAACCGCGTCTAACTCGGCATGCAAGTGAGCAATTTGATGATGGTCATCTTTTTCTTCAGCTAATTGAAGTTGCTGCTCAAACTGCCGTAAAAGCTGATGTCCGTCCAGTACATAATCCAAAGCTAAGCGTTCACCCGCGCTTACTTCCTGGGCCATGTGCGAGATACGGCAGCGGCCCGGCAAGCTGAATTCTCCCGAGTCCGGTGATAATTCACCTAAGATCAGTTTAAATAAACTCGTTTTACCCGCGCCATTTGCTCCAATAATAGCAACGCGCTGACCACCATGCACAATGGCATTTGCTTCATCTAATAAGGGTTCAGGGCCGCGTCTAAGGGTTAAGGCATTGATCTTCAGCATGTAAGAATGACTCGCAAAAGCGCGACGTTAACGGATATCCGACCCAAGTTCAATGATGCTTAAATATCTATATCAGGTTATTCTTAGCTTTATGACCATTCAATTACCCGAAAATCTCGAATTAGACAATGCTTTCTGGCGTTTCTCACTCACGCTCTGGCAACAGAAAACAGTACAAGAAACCTTACTGAGACTACAGGATACCCAATGTTTTCGTGTTAATTTCCTGTTGTTTTCAATGTGGCTCGGACTTGAGAAAAAATCTATTTCAGAACACTTTGGGCAAATTATTCAGCAAACTAATTTATGGCACCAGCAGGTAGTAGAGCCCCTGCGTAGTGTTCGCAAAGCCATCTCCAAAAACAGCCCTAACCCTGCACTCAGGCCTCAAGTTCAAAATAGTGAACTTGAGGCTGAACAAATTGAACAAGCCTTACTCTTTAATTGCGCAACAAAACTGCCCAAGTTTTCAGAAAAACAAACCAGCAACAACACTTTACATCTATTAACTCGCAATTTATTAGCCTGCGAAACGCACCATCAGCAAAGAACGCAAGAAAATAAAGGCAGCAAACTAACGCAAGCCGATCTATTATTATTAATTCAAGCATGCTTGCCTGCGCACCCTTCGTCACATATTTCAGCATGCATCGAAACATTCGCCTCATCAAAAAGAGAGTAAACACATCATGAAATGGATTTATCGTCTCTTTACTTTCGTGCTTTTAGCAGGCGCAATGGCCTTCCCTTTCTTTATGGATAATAAATCAGGTAAACCCATGCTTTCATTACCTGAACCTAAAGATTTCATTCCTTCATCTTTAACATCTGGTCAAGCACCGGTATCATTGCCCTCAAGTTCCCAGACTTTTTATAAATGGCAGGATAAACAAGGTACCTGGCACTATGGCGATACACCGCCTGTAAATGGTTCCAACTTTTCAACAGTTGAGATAGATAGCAATACGAATGTGATTCAAAGTATTCCCATTGAAGAAGATAGCAAACAATCAAATCTAGCAAATACACCAAATAAACAGGAACAAAAAGACAGCCCCGTAAGTGATGTGCTTTCATTTGAGCGAGCACTAAATGTGATAAATGACGCAAAAGAAGTGCAAGGGTTGATGAATGACCGTAACGCCCAACTAGAAGCCATGGATAGATAAACTATTTATACGCATACCCACTAGCAAACTACCCCTATAGATTTTAAATTAAGACCCACTATGTATCGAGTAAAAGAAATGTTCTACAGCCTTCAGGGTGAAGGTGCCAGAGCGGGACGTGCCGCTGTTTTCTGCCGTTTTAGCAAATGCAATTTGTGGAATGGTCGTGAAGAGAGCCGCGCGCAGGCTGTCTGTAATTTTTGCGATACCGATATTGTCGGAATAGATGGGCAAAATGGCGGAAAATTTGAAAGCCCTGAGTCACTGGCCAACACCATTTCAGCCATGTGGCCGCCCCTTCCAGATGAAACCTGCTCCATTGAAAAGAGCAAGCCTTACGTTATTTTCACAGGAGGTGAACCTTTACTTCAATTGGATGAAGCACTCATTGAGCAAATGCACCAACATGGCTTTGAAGTAGCCATTGAAAGCAATGGTACTCTACCTTTACCGAAAGGTGTTGATTGGGTATGTTTAAGCCCAAAATCTGATGCCAAGCTTGTGCTTACCGAGTGCGATGAACTAAAGCTCGTTTATCCCCAAGAAAAAGCCTTACCTGAACGTTTTGAGAATTTTAATAGCGGTAATTTCTTTTTATCTCCCATGGCCAATCCTTTAATTCATATTGGCGAAGACACCCAAAAGAAAACAAATACCCAGCTTGCGCTTGAGTATTGTTTAAAACACCCTCAGTGGCGCTTAACCTTGCAATTACATAAGCTGTTGGGTATAGATTAAAACAAGTTTAAAAAGATGACCCAGGCTCCTTAAGAAAAGCCGTTTCTTCCACACTGGATTGACGGTTTAAAATCTCATTGCGGTGAGGGTAGCGACCAAATCGAGCGATTATTTCTTGGTGGCGCTCTTCAAATCTAAAATTATTTTCCATGCCTGGCTGGTCAAATAGTACCTTTGCCTGCTCGTGTATCAATAACGACTCACTATGCATAAATGGCAGATATAAAAAACACCGTTGTTCAACTGGCAAGAGCATATCCTGCTTTTGTAACACCGCTTCCTGCGCTAAAACTAAAGCCATCGGGTCATAAGCAAAACTCTTTGCCTGATCACGAAACATGTTACGAGAAAACTGGTCCAAAATAATAATTTCTGCCAAACGTCCTTCCGCTGTAGCACGCCATGACCAAAGCTCACCTTGGATAGCAGCATTATGAAGTTTTGAAAATCGCTGAATGATTAATTCATCCAAAGCATTGTCTTTAAGCCAATGCTGGCGAGGCTCTAGCTCTTCAAACCAAAAGTGGATGACTTCATTCATGATGAATTACTCTTGTTGGTTTTAAAATTATATTTCACACTAGTTACTCCCATTCCAAGAAATCTAATACTTTGCGCGCATCTGACAATTTACAGTCTGTCATAGCCATTAACTGTGTCAGGGTTATATTGGGCTGCTCTCTGGCAAATTGAAGTAAGTTGTCATAACCAAGCACTTGTTTATTTTCAGAGAGTTTTTTGCTTAACCAGAACCAACTTTCTTCACCAGCACTTTCAACGATATTGATAATGGCGAGTATCTGTCGGCTATCAGCTTCTAAATACCAGTTTCGTGAGCGCCCTTTTCGGGATAATACAGCGCCTGTTGATCTAATTTTATCTTTTAGCGTATCGGCTTTCGCAACCCTGCGTACAAAAGAGTTAAGTAAAAATTGTTGAACATCCACCAATGTGCTCACCTTTAAAATCTGAAACGCCCCTGCTCAATGTCTCGTTGCAGCTTTGACGTTAATAGCTCATAGCTATCACTGCCTGGCAAGCAGACCCAAACAGGGTCTGAAATGCACGCCAAATCGAACCCTGCTTTCTTCAGGTCTGTTTTTTTGTATTTAAAGGTTCCGGTGGTAGCCATTTTTTGGGAAAGCCGCACAAAAACAGGAATAGCGAACGTCGGTAGGTGTTTGTTTAGGTGAGCACAAAAAGCAAGCGGATCAAAAGTAGCATCACTCGCCAAGCGAATATCAGCCATACCCGCACGACCATTGGTATTTGGAATTTCAACACCGTAAACAACTGCATCAAGTATATTTGAAAAGCGACTAATACAGTTTTCTACCTCTGTGGTGGAAACATTTTCCCCTTTCCAACGATAAGTGTCCCCCAAGCGGTCAACAAATTGCGCATGGCGGTAGCCTTGGTCACGCATTAAATCGCCCGTATTAAACCAGGCATCCCCCGCTTGGAACACATTTCTCAAAATGGTCTTTTCTGTTTTCTCTGGATCGGTATAACCATCAAAAGGGCTTTTATCACTAATTTCACCTAATAAAAGTCCTGACTGGCCCTTTTTAACTTTACGTAAAAAGCCATCTTTATGACGAATGGCTTCTTCGAGCTCCAGATCATATTCAACAATAGCGTAAGGAATGGTTGTAAACCCAACCGTGCAGTCATGGTTAAACACATTTAAAAAACCGACATTGCCTTCACTTGAGCCATAAAACTCCATAACTTTTGGCACATTAAAACGCGTTTTGAATTCGCGCCATAAGTTTGGCCGAAGGCCATTGCCAAACATAATACGCACCTTGTGATTCTGGTCATCTACACTCGGCGCTTGCGCCATTAAATAACGGCATAACTCTCCAACATAACAAAAAGCCGTCACTCCGGTACGTCGTACTTCAGGCCAAAATTTGCTGGCAGAGAATTGACGTGCCATTACTAATCCCGCAGCCCCCGCCAGTACACTCCCCCAACCAATAATTAATGCTGTTCCATGATAAAAAGGTAAAGTAACGTAAGCCCTGTCACTGGGTTTAAGCTGAATACTTGCCAAACCAACACCACCATAAGCTTTCATAAAACGCCCATGACTTAGAATTGCAGCCTTCGGTAAGCCTGTGGTACCAGAAGTATAAAAATAGCAAAAGGGGTCTGAAGCACGCTGATTTTGGCTGGACACAGGGTTCTTATCGCTGCCTGAGCGAGCCTTATCAGCTAAATCAGTCCATCCCTTTGGTGCTGATGTTGATTCTGCGAGCGTGTCACAATCAGATAGATAAAGTCTTGCATCCATCCCGTTCGGCAACACGGTTTGTACATCATCCAGTGCTGAAAACAGTTCTTCACCCACAATAATGCGCGAGGGTTTCACCAGTTTAATACTGTGTTCCAGCACAGTCCCCCGCTGTGAGGTATTGACTAAAGCACTGACGCCCCCCACTTTTGCAATGGCTGCAATACAGGCCAATAACTCAGGACGGTTTTCAATAAAAACAGCGATGACATCGCCTTTTTGAGTGCCCATTTTCGCCAAACTATCTGCTAACCTGTTAACCCAAGCGTTAAATTGGCGATAGTTTAATTCACGGTCTTCAAAAATTAGCGCTGTTCCTTTGGGGTTACGACGACAGGCTTTTTCCAGACATAAAGCCAAACCAACAGGGGTAAGGTTATCATTTCGATTTGCTAGATAAAGCCCCTTCGCTCTGTCTGGCATACCACTCAGGAAGACGGGTAATTTAGAGACAAACTGACGAAATGAAATAGTATCGGTACTTGCGGCACTGGAATTAGGCATCAGTATTCTCTTATTGTTAAGTCGTACAAAACTTTCGATTATTTTAAAACCTTAGTCACATACCTCATCAAGACGACGCTTGATTGAGTTTTCAATTTTGCTTTTAAAAGGCTTGAGTAAAAATCCTAACTCCATTTTAAGCTCTACGCGATCAACTAATACCGTCATGTGACCTTTCGCACCAGCGCCTTTAAATTTAACCGTCTCGTCTTCCCAGTGATATTTAACACCAAATTCTTGCGCTAAATTAACCACTAACTCTTCGGCCAAAGCTCTCGCCTTTTCAAGTACCAGGCTATGTGGGCGGTTTACTCTAATTACAGACATAATACATTCTCACTTTAATCTACAACTTTAAGGTAGTGTCTCAATAAGGTCTTAAAGAAAAACAAATAATACCTTGAAACAGTCCCTCACAACAAAACTACTCCCTTTGATCTACCTATTTTACGCTTTAGATTAATATTTTAGCGCATGTCGGCATAGTTTTCCTGACTCACCAAGGTTAGAATAGCAGCCTTAAATGAATCAGCAGAGACTATTTCATGCCAAGCGAGTCGACCCCAAACACAAACAAAGCAAACCAGAATGCAGACAAGGTTACACACTTTGGTTTTCAAGATGTAAACGCACAAGATAAAGCCAATAAAGTGGCCGATGTATTCCATTCTGTTGCCAGCAAATACGACATTATGAATGATTTGATGTCTCTTGGTATTCATCGGATTTGGAAACGCTTGACCATTGAATCAAGTGGTGTGCGTCCGGGTTATAAAGTTTTGGATATTGCAGGCGGTACAGGTGACTTGACAATGCAATTCTCTAAACGGGTCGGTGAGCAGGGCCAAGTCATACTCGCTGATATCAACTCCTCCATGTTAAACGTGGGTCGTGATCGTTTATTAGATCGAGGATACGGTAGTAATATTGAGTTTGTTCAGGCCAATGCAGAAACACTGCCCTTCCCAGACAATCATTTTAACTGCGTCAGTATCGCTTTCGGTCTTCGTAATGTCACCGATAAAGACAAGGCACTGGCGTCAATGACGCGTGTATTAAAACCCGGTGGGCGTTTGCTTGTGCTTGAGTTTTCAAAACCTGCAAACCCAATGCTAAGTACTATTTACGATAAATATTCATTCACAGCTTTGCCGTTTATGGGCAAGCTCATTACCAATGACAGCTCCAGTTACCAATATCTGGCAGAATCCATTCGCATGCACCCCGACCAGGAAACACTCAAGGGTATGATGGAAAATGCCGGTTTAGTAAACTGCCGTTATCATAATATGTCGGGTGGTATTGTAGCCCTGCATACTGGAATAAAGCCCTAAAATGAGTTTTATTGATCCCTCACTCATCCGTAAAGCAGCTCCAAGTATTGAGAAAGCGATTAACATGGCTCTCTCAATGGACCCGGCCTCTCAGAAGAGACTGAACCTTTTAAAAGGCTGCATTCTGGAAGTAGCGATCACATCCCCTAAACAAAGCTTCTTTTTTGGCTCTGAGGATGGCAAGGTCGTATTACTAGCACCGCAAGACCATGCATCCGTACGCTTAGGAGGTAACGCATTCGCCTTTATTAAACTGGCAAGCTATCAGAACAAAGCATTGCTATTTAGAAACAAAGAAATCAGTTTAAGTGGTGATGCCGTTCGGGCACAACAAATTCAAAGTTTTATGGCAGACGTTAATATCGACTGGGAAGGTATTCTAGCAACAGCCATTGGTGATCTGCCTGCTCATTTTATTGGCACGTCACTGCGCCAGAGTTTTTCATTTGGCAAAAACCTGAGCCAATCTTTTATCAATGACATGGAAGAGTTTATTAAATATGAGCTGCGTTTGATTCCCAGCAAAGCGCTGGCTAAAACGCAATTCGAAGCCATTGACCAACTACGATTAGCGACTGATCGTTTAGAAGCCCGACTTAAACAAACATTCAATCAAGCCCAAAAGTCTTAAACAAGCATCGAAAAACAAACTGGAAAGTAAACGTGTCAAAACTCCTTTTTATTACAAAACTCCGACGAATCTTTGTTATTCTTTGGGTGGTCAGTCGCTACCGTTTAGATGAATTTATCCCACTAGCCCACCTGCCGCTTCCTGCACGCATTTTATTCTTCTTGGCACCTTGGCATTTTTTCCCAAAGCCGAAACTTTCACGTGGTGAACGAATTCGTTTAGCTTTGGAAACACTTGGCCCTATTTTCATCAAATTTGGACAAATCCTATCAACTCGCAGAGATTTACTACCTGACGATATTGCAGATGCGCTTAAAAACCTTCAAGACAATGTCGCGCCTTTTCCTGGCGAACAAGCTAAACAAATTATCGAAACTGCACTCAAACAAAAGACGGAACAATTATTCTCAGAATTCAGTGTAGAGCCATTAGCTTCGGCCTCCATCGCGCAAGTACATAGTGCTCAATTGAAGAACGGCAAAGAAGTCATCGTTAAAGTGATACGCCCCAATCTTGAAGGCACAATCAACCAAGATATCGCACTCATGATGGCACTCGCGACACTCCTGGAAAATTACTGGGCCGACGGCAAGCGCTTGCACCCCGTGCAGATTGTAAAAGATTACCAGAAAACCATTTTTGACGAATTAGATCTTCAGCGTGAAGCAGCCAATGCCTCGCAACTACGCCGTAACTTCACCCACTCTGAACTCATCTATATTCCTGAAATTTTCTGGGACTACACTAACCACGACGTACTGGTAATGGAACGTATTTATGGCATGCCAGTCGCGAATGTCGAACAGCTTAAAGCTTCAGGCGTCGACCTAAAGGTGCTCGCTGAACGCGGTGTAGAGATATTCTTCACCCAAGTCTTCAGAGATAGCTTTTTCCATGCAGACATGCACCCAGGCAATATTTTTGTTTCGGCAGAACATACGCATAACCCCCAATATATTGCAATTGATTTTGGCATTGTCGGCACCTTGACCCAAGAAGACCAAAACTATCTGGCGCGGAATTTACTGGCTTTTTTCAAACGGGATTATCGCTTAGTTGCTGAACTGCATGTTTCATCAGGCTGGGTACCTGAAGACACACGTGTTGACGAATTTGAGTCGGCAATCAGGACTGTTTGCGAGCCCATTTTTGAACGCCCGTTAAAAGATATTTCTTTTGGCCAATTCTTACTGCGTTTATTCCAGACGGCTCGCCGCTTCAATATGGAAGTTCAACCTCAGTTGGTTTTACTTCAAAAAACCTTATTGAATATTGAAGGTTTAGGCCGACAACTCTATCCGGACTTGGACTTATGGAACACAGCTCAACCCTATTTGGAAAATTGGATGAAGCAGCGCATGGCGCCTCCCGGGGTATGGAAAAACCTTAAGCAACATGTACCTGAATGGCTAGAGCAATCACCTGAAGTGCCCAAGCTGCTTTTTGATGCCATGAACCAGATCAAACACCTTGATAATTTTGGAAAACAACGCGAGCATCAGAACCTCGCCTTGCAACATGAAATCAAACAGCAACGAGGTCAATCAAAAGACTACGTCTTGGGTATTGCACTCATACTTGCAGGCTTTGCCATAGCCTCCCCAACTACATTTAACTGGGTAAATACCATTTCATGGCAAAGTGCGGTACCCTTTTTGCTCGGTAGTTACTTTTTAATCCGTCGAAAGTAATCACTTACTTTTAGATATAACAGAAAAATGAGAACATATATGTCCACCGTATTAAACGAACTTGCCCAGGTACTCGCAGAACGAAAACTAGCCGACCCGGAAAGTTCATACGTTGCCAGCCTACACAAAAAAGGTCTAAACAAGATTCTGGAGAAAGTGGGGGAAGAGTGCACTGAAACCATTTTGGCGGCGAAAGATGCTGAAGGTCAAGGCGATGACAAAAAACAAGCATTAGTTTATGAAACTGCCGACCTTTGGTTTCATAGTATGGTAATGTTATCTCATCTTGATTTACATCCGGATGATATATTAAAAGAACTTCAACGCCGTTTTAATTTATCAGGCCTTGAAGAAAAAGCATCCAGAATTAAATAAAAAGCTAAATAAACAGAAAGCTCTCAGAAAACAACAGGAGAATTATTATGGGCATTAGTCCAATGCAACTACTGATCATCCTAGTGATCGTCGCGCTAATATTTGGTACTAAAAAACTACGCAATATGGGTGGTGATTTAGGCGGAGCCGTAAAAGGTTTCAAAAAAGCCATGAAAGATGAAGATGCCAAGCCATTAGAAAAAACCAGTGCCGACATAATTGAAGGAAAGGTTGAAAATACTGATAGCAAGCCAGAAGACAAACAGCCTAAGTAATGGGCTCTTCTTACTTTAACTCTGGCGCTTAAGTATGTTTGATGTTGGTTTTTTAGAATTAGTCATCGTCGCAATTATTTCGCTCCTTGTGCTTGGCCCTGAACGACTGCCCGTAGCTGCCCGTACCGTTGGCAAATGGGTCGGACGTGCTCGTCGAATGACCAGTCAGTTTACCAAAGAAATTGACCGCCAGGTTGAGTTAGATGAACTTCGCGCGGAGTTAAAAAAACAAGGTGAAAGCCTTGATATCAATGAAGATGTTAACAAAATTCACTCTACGATTAGTGACGCCTTAGCGCGGGCAAACGCAAAAGAGTTCGAGCCACTGCCTAGAGATGAAACCGATAAGCCTTTTACCCCAAGCGAAACATCTGCAACACAGACTTCTCAAGAAAATTTAAGCAGCCAGCCAAAATGAATGACTCGAATTCAAACTCTGCCGACTCATCAACAAATACACCTCACGCTGAGCAAACCCAACCACTGATTCAACATCTGATTGAATTACGAAATCACTTACTTCGCGCCGTTATCTGCGTGATTGTGGTTTTTGCTTCTCTTTACTATTTTGCTAATGATATCTACCAGCTAGTATCGGAGCCATTACGCACGTTACTTCCACAAGGAAGTACCATGATTGCAACCGAGGTTGCATCTACATTTTTCGCCCCTTTCAAACTTACCCTGATGGTGTCTATTTTTGTCTCAATGCCTTATGTGCTCTACCAAATATGGAGTTTTATTGCACCAGCACTGTACGAGAAAGAAAAAAGACTGGCTTTTCCTTTATTATTTTCCAGCATCATACTTTTTTATTCCGGTATCGCTTTCGCCTACTTCGTAGTCTTCCCTCTAATTTTTGGTTTCTTCACCAGTGCAGGGCCGGAAGGCGTCACCATGATGACGGATATCACCAGCTACCTTGATTTCGTCCTCAAGTTATTTTTTGCATTCGGCATTGTGTTTGAAATCCCCATAGCCATTATCATTCTGGTTTCAACCGGCGTAACGGACTCAGAAAGCTTGAGCCAAAAACGCCCTTACCTAGTTGTCGCTTGTTTTGTTGTCGGTATGTTGCTGACACCGCCTGATGTCATTTCTCAGACCTTACTGGCACTGCCTATGTGGATACTATTTGAACTGGGTTTATTATTTGCCAAAATGGTCGAAAAGCCCTCGAAAGAAGACGCAGAAGTCTGAGTATTTTTATCGGATGAACTTATTATTACTCTTGCCTGAAAACATGCAATCCGAGACGCTTGCACAAGTATCAGGACGCCAACTCAAGCACCTGCATACTACTCTTACAACGAAAGTAGGTGACCATCTTTGCGTTGGCCTACTCAATGGAAAAATTGGTACAGCAGAAGTCACGCAGCTTGATACCCAACAAGTTACCCTTGAAATAGACTGGCACTCAGAAGCACCTGCAGCACTACCACTCACCCTGGTTATCGGTTTGCCACGACCAAAAATGCTCAAACGTATCATTCAAACATCCACGACGATGGGGGTTAAACAACTCTATTTCATTCACGCTTGGAAAGTGGAAAAAAGCTTCTGGCAATCTCCTTGGCTAACAGATGAAAAAATACTGGAAAACTGCATATTAGGCCTCGAGCAAGCCAAAGATACTTTACTACCTGAAATACACCTTAAACGACGCTTTAAACCCTTTGTAGAAGATGAACTCCCGACAATTAGTCAAAATACCCGTAAGCTACTCGCCCATCCAGGGGAACCAACAGCCTGTCCGATTAATATCCAAGAGCAAGCCACCTTGGTAATCGGCCCTGAAGGTGGTTTCACACCATATGAAGTGGAAAAGTTTAAGGAGTGTGGTTTTGAAAGTGTGCATCTAGGTGAACGAATTTTACGCGTTGAAACCGCTGTTCCGGCACTGATCGCCCGCTTGTTTTGCCCTGTCTAAGCGAAACAATCAGAACCAAAACACGGAATAAGCGCTATTAATCTACCATAACGCTTAATAATTCAATGACAAAATATCATAATACCCAAGGTATTCGCTCAAAATTTTGCCCTTATTATTCTAACCCCTAACTAGCTCCAGGTATGAAATGTCATCTTGGTAATCGTGCTTTTTTGTATTGCTTTCTTCGTTTCGATTTCAAACTCAAAGGTAGCCTTTCTTGAGCCTGTTCTGACTTTTCGCTCATATTGGATCACATCCTCATCCATAAAGATTACATAGAATGACAACTTCGGGTGCATGCCCCCGACAACATCCATATTTAAGTCAACATACCCCTTCACTGTGTATGTATTGGGTGCAATTTCCTCAACAGAGTAGGAAATATACCCTTCATCACCATAATTAATACCACACTTACTTTCTTTCAGAGTGCAGCTTAACCGTTGGTAGTGGTCTGCTGGCTGACCTACATAGTTATTTGTCGCACAAGCTGTTAGCCCGATAAACATGACTACTATTAAAATTGCCTTATACATAAAATCCTTTTCCTTTCTTAGTTGATATTCAATATTCACGCACTCACAGCGTAGAAGCTGCAATACTAGTAAGGATTAGTGAGACAGTCATCCATACTTTTCTATTTTACTGCTTCAGCTTATAAAGTTTTGCAGTGCCCCCACTTACATTCAAGTAATGCATAAGATTCGTCAGGACAAACTGCTTCGAATATCTCCAAAGGCCATTTTGATTTTAAGGTTTGAATAACGACTCCTGGGCAGACGGTTCGCCTAGCTATATTTCTAGCGGTAATGCTGCTGCGAGAATATGTTTGACCTTTTTGAACCTCTAGCCGGGATTGTTTAAGCTGCAAATCATCTCCCTGATCCTTTTTCTGTTGAACCAAATTCAAGAGCAAAGCATAAAAATCTTTATTCTCGCTTAAATCCATTTTGCCATCACTGTAATCACTCATTACCTCAATACAAGCCTCTTCCTCTAGTCCATTTGTAATAGTTTCGTTAGCTCTACTTTCTGCTTCATATACAATGTCATAACTTAACCCCATAGCATAACGGGCACCTGTTTCCTGACGCTCCCCCGTTAAGTTTATTAGGTTATAAGAAAAATTATAATCCGCTGCTTCGATGAATACGCCGTTACGTTCCCACCATTTTTTTTGTGCCCGCCAAACTTTATTCGCAGCTATTTTACTCACTCCGCGACAGTGTTCAGACAGTTTTCTGAAAGTTACATCTTCAACCAAGGCATGAAAGATAGCTTGTTCATTAGGTTTTCTGGCAGGCCCTGAACAGGCAACTATTAATAAAGATAAACCGATTAATGTGATTCGTAAAAGCACACAATACCCCTATACAAATGTAGATGATGCTATCTACTGATTAATATTAATTATGAGTGTTATTCATTATTTCAGTGTAAATCAGAATACTAGGATGTAAATGCTGATATATCATGAATCGAGGAGTAATTTTACATAAGCTTATATTCCTGCATACAAGCGAATTACGAAGCAAGAAAGGGCACCTTGGATGTTTTAAAAATCACTTAGAAACGGTGGTGACTATTAATGTCCAGCTAATGTCCAGCGCCTAGTTTGTATTTGAGACTACCTGCAACAGCATTGGCAAACTCTTCGACATTTTCATATTTCATTTTTTTTGCAAGGTCGACCAGCTCTCCAACCGGTTTTTTCATTGCCGCAATTTCTTCATGAGAACGACCACAACCTTCGCAGTAGGTGCCTAGATCTGTACAATTGCCGGTGCAAGGTGAGAATTTCATCATTAATTCCTTAATCTCTGATAAGCTGTTTTCAGGTGAAAACTGAGTTTAACAAAGTATTTTTTATCAGAAGCAATCAACGGAACATCATTTGACATAGGTCAAGAATTCTTACCGATTAATTGTCCAACCCCATCGCACGCTGGACAATTTGTTTTTTGACAAAACCTTGCTTATCGACCCAGTTGAGGCCAGCATTTCTGATCCAACGTACTAAGGGGTCCTTTTGTTCGAACAGTCGCTTAAAGCCTTCCATCACGCCCATCATCATTAAATTATCACCCTGACGCTGACGGTTATAGCGATTGAGTAGACTTTGATGGTTGATAGCAACACCTTTTTCACTTGCATCGAGCAGAATATTACTGAGCGCCTGAACATCTTTGAAACCCAAGTTAACGCCTTGGCCTGCTAGAGGGTGGATTGTATGTGCGGCATCCCCCACCAATACGACACCAGCATCAACATAGGTTTTTGCATGGCGCTGACGCAAAGGATAACTAAAGCGCTTCGATACTTGCTCAACCTTACCTAAGCATGACTCAAACTCCGCTTCCAAACTTTGCTTGAATTGCTCATCACTCAAAGACATTAAGCTTTTAGCCCGGTCAGGCTGAACAGACCAGACGATGGAACTGAATTTCCCGGATGCATGTTTGTCTTGCAGGGGTAAAAGCGCCAAGGGGCCTGATTCACTAAAGCGCTGCCTTGCCGTGGCTTCATGCCCTTGTTTTGTTTTAACGGTCGCGACAATTGCATGATGCTGGTAATCCCATTCTCGAGTAGCCATGCCCATTGCCTGACGTACTTTTGAGTTTGCGCCATCAGCAGCCACTAGCAGCTCACAATGAATTTTTTTACCATCACTTAGCGTCAATATATGGCAATCGGGTTTAGTGTTACTGGCAGAGGTCTTTTCCAGCGAGGCACCGTAAAAGCGACTTACATTTGCTTGTTCTGCCATACTCTGATGCAAGGCTGAGACGATATTTTGGTTTTCAACAATGAAGCCTAAGTCATCACGATAAACCTCAGCCGCATCGAAGTTGATCTGCGCTGTCCCCAACTGATCCCACACACTCATTTTTTGATAAGGCATGACTTGCTGCGGGTCAATATTCTGCCAAGCTCCGACATGACTTAATAAGGTTTTGGAAGCCAACGTTAAGGCACTTACCCGCGGTTTAAACGCAGCAACCGAATCGGCAGGTAGTGTTCGACTTTGTAAACGTTCACTATCTTGAGCATCGATGATAGCAATGGATAAAGAGGAATCACTTAAGGCAGCGGCTAAAGCAGTACCAACCATACCGCTCCCCATAATAGCGATATCAACGTGACTCATATCGGCGGTTTGCGTTTGACTCATTTCAATTCCTATTATGGTATATTTTATATCTTTAGAAGTTTGCTTTTTTGCCTGCCAAGCCCATTGCCTGACTCGCAAATACAGATTTAATCATGGGAATATTATCTAGGGCGATTAAACCTACATCCCGCGCTAACCCCACCAGCGATGATGAATTTCCAAAAACCTTCACCACTTGGTCACTAAATAAAATGGTTGTTGACTGGTCTTTCTTAAGTCCGTCACTTATACGGTTTAAACGCGTTAAACAGCCTATACCTTCCAGAGTTTGCTCCTGGTTCAAACTTTCCAAAAAGCTGGCAACACCTCTAATGGCCAGATTAAAACCTTGGCCTGCAACTGGGTGTAAACTATGAGCAGCATTGCCTAGCAAAAGTACTCCTGGACGAAACTGCTCTTTGGCACGCACAAGTCTCAATGGGTAGGCGTTTCTTGCACCACAACGCGTTATCCGTCCCAAGCGTTCACCAAAAGCCTTTTGCAAAGCCTTGCAAAAAACATCATCACTCATCTCCAGAAAGCTTTGTATGCGTTCACTATTGTGCGTCCAAACCAATGCGCTGGTGCTCTCTGTAAGCGGTAACAATGCTAATGGGCCTTGTGAGGTGAAACGCTCATAGGCGACACCATTATTCGGTAACTCCGTAGTAACATTGGCAATGAGAGCATGCTGATTATAATGCTCTATCTCATTTTCAACCCCCAATAAGCCAGCCGTTGCCGAACAAGTGCCGTCAGCGATAATCACTAAACGCGCACGAATATGTTTGGTTTCACTTCCTTGTTCACTGAGATTTGAGAGTGTTACTAACTGTCGGTCACTGTCAGCTTTAAAATCAGCAGTTTTAGTATCTGCAGCTTTGATATCTGAAACCTTGGCAGGTGCGTACAATGGAATATTCTTTTCATCAATTTGTTTGAGCAAACACTGCCCTAACCATTGGTTCGGTACGACATAACCCAGCGCTTCACGTTTGAATTCTTCGGCATTCATGCGCGTCACACCAAAACGCCCTTTTTCCGAAACATGAACATCCATGATCGGTGTGGCATGCTCTGCTACATCACACCAAACACCAAGCTGGTTTAAGATTTCTCGGCTACCCCAGGAAATTGCAGTTGAGCGTGCATCATAACTAGGTGTGTAATCGCTTTTTGCATTTTGGAAAGCGAAGGTATCGACTAATAAAACACTTAGGCCCTGATCAGCAACACCCAAAGCCGTACTGGCCCCGACCATTCCAGCGCCGACAATCAACACATCAATTTCGGAGCCATCTACTAGCGCATCAAAAGCTTGTGCCACTATTTATCACTCCGGGTAGTTTCAACCCCTAAAGATCGAGTTTCTTCTATCGACATAAGCGCTTCAATATCTGCAATTGTTTTAGGAGCAGATTTCGAAAGTACTTCATGAGCGTTTTTGGTCACGACAACATCGTCTTCAATACGGATACCAATACCTCGCCACTTTTTAGCCACCTCGGAACATGAAGGTGAAATGTATAAGCCTGGCTCAACAGTCAACACCATGCCAGGTTCCAACAAGCGCCATTCATCGTCAACTTTATACTCGCCAACGTCATGCACATCCAAACCTAACCAGTGTCCAGTACGATGCATATAAAATTGTTTGTAGGTTTCATTTTCTATCGCTTCATCTAACGGACCGTCCAGTATATCTAGATCAATTAGACCCTGGGTTATAACTTCAACTGCAGCCTCATGAGGGTGGTTCCAATGATTACCAGGCTTCACTTGCGCAATAGCGGCAAGCTGAGCATCTAATACAATTTGATAGAGTGCTGCTTGCTCTGTAGTAAATTTACCATTCACCGGAAAGGTACGTGTAATATCAGAAGCGTAACACTCGAGCTCACAGCCAGCATCAATCAATACCAGAGCACCATTTTTAAGTTCACTGTGATTATCAATGTAGTGCAAAGTACAACCATTATCACCACTACCGACAATCGAAGGGTAAGCAACAAAACGAGCACCGTCATTCATAAATGAGTGAATAATGCTGGATTCCAGATGGTACTCATACAAACCTTCACGACACACTTGCATCGCTTTAATATGACCTTGAGCCGCAATTTCAGCCGCGCGGGACATACATTTAATTTCTGCTGCACTTTTGAATAAACGTAATTCATGCAATGCATGCTCCAAGGCGACGAACTCACCCGGAGGATGTGCGCCATTACGCACTTTACTGCGAATGACATTAATCCATTCCATCACTTGGCTATCAAACTGCGCATTAAAACCCATGGAATAATAAACTTTATCAGTGCCTTCAATCATGCCTGGTAAAATGTCATCGATATCACTAATCGGAAAAGCATCATCAACTCCCAGAATATCAGCCACCCGATCAGGCCCTGCAATGAAGCCGTCCCACATCTCTTTACTGGGATCTCTCTCCCGACAAAATAAAATGGTCTCACCATGCTTTCTACCAGGAATAATCACTAAGACCGATTCAGGTTCATTAAAGCCGGTAAGGTAATAAAAATCACTGTCTTGTCGAAAGTGGTAATCCACGTCACGATTACGATTTTTTATCGAGGAGGATGGCAGAATCGCAATCGTACCCTCTCCCATTTGTTCAGCTAGATATTTTCTTCGGCGAGCAAATTCTTTTTTAATCATAGCAAGTTAGCACTATCGTTATTATCAGCTTGAAGGATTAATGCAAAGTGGGCGCATCGGGTACGTTTTTGGCATCGTCGGTGATTTCTGGTGTATTGAATTCTGCATATAAATTTAGCACGCAAACTCTAACGTACTCATAAATTTCTACAAACTCTCTTTCAGCCGCTTCACCCGACTCAACTCGCGCATCCAGATTACAGATTTCGACTAGATCTCGCACAATTTCCTGAAGCTCACTATCCAGTTTCGCAAGTTTATCACTGGCGGCAATCGAAATACCTTCCAGAAAGCCGCGTACCCAGACAGATAAAGATTCCACTCTTTCTGTCAGTACATAATCATCATCAGGCAATAATAAATGAAAGCTGCTTGAATCCTTTTCAATCGCTTCACTTACTTGTTGATAAAAGCTTACTAGGTCTGCTTCAACATTCGCTTGTTGTTCACTATTAAGCGCATCGACCCCCATGTGTTCAAGCACCAAGGTAATCCAGTCACCCGGTGTTCGTTTTAAGCTCCCGGTCATTTCACCTATCACTAGACCATGCAACTCACTTGGATGATTAATCGCACCATGCCGGGTGTACACATTTGCCAGCCAATCAAAGTCAGAGTCCAAGGGTAATTCATCAGGAGGAAGGGTATCTGTCATTTAAAAACCTATTAATAAAAAGAGACAAGTAAAAAATTAGTTAAATTGTACTAGGAGCGGCCCCTATAAGTCACGATGCTATTGACCCATAAGCCATGCCAATTTATAGTTTTACATTGATAAAAGAGCGCAGGAACCCAAAATGGAAGCATCTCAGATAAAAATATTTTCTGACAAAGTAGAACAACTACTAGTGCATTGCCAAAAACTCGAATCTGACAACACTGCTTTAAAAGCGCAGCAAGAAGAATGGAGCGGCGAACGCATCAAGCTTCTACAAAAAAATGACTTGGCTAAAAATAAAATTGAGTCCATGATTGGCCGTTTGAAATCACTGGAGCAAAGTTAATGTCTGACGCAAATACGCTTGAAGTTAAAATCCTTGAAAAAGATTATTTAGTAGCCTGCCCAGACGATAAAAGACCTTCATTAGAAGGTGCCGCACGCCATTTGGATGAAAAAATGCGAGAAATTCGCGCTTCCGGCAAAGTTCATGGAACGGAGCGAATAGCAGTGATGGCTGCGCTCAATATCACTTATGAATTACTTGAAAAAAGTAACGGTCAGCTTGGTGATGAGAAAATACTATCAGACCTGAGCGATAAACTCGACACAGTACTTAATAGCTAAACTTGGCAAAAGACCGCTAGTCAACGGGTAGATACATTTATTTTGTCCTCTTTTGTTTTTTCTGTTTTTTTTCGTAAAAACTACTGTTTTTTAACAAGTTTTTTTATATCATAGGTTTGCGTCCTGGAGTGTTGGTGAGTTGGATATGACCTCGAGCCGATAATCACACCTTGGTAATTGTTTCAGGTAATGTGTGCAAGTCCCCCTGGATTTATCCAGGATGGGAAAGCCTAATTTATCTACAACGATCACCCCCTTGAACTTCGGGTTCAAGGCCTAATCCAATAGCGGCACTTTGGGACGCACTAATGCAAAATCAAAACCTTCAGCCGCCCCCTTTGCCGACCAAAAAACTGCTTCGCACCAAAATAAGAGCACAACGTCGCGCACTTTCACCGTTACAACAAAAACGAGCCTGCCAAACACTTGGCAAACAACTAGAGCGAAGCTTAGCATTACTTAAAGCCAGACATATCGCTTTGTATTTTGGTTCTGATGGCGAAATCTGCCCAGTACATCTAATCCCCCACCTTCTTAAGCGAAAAAAAATTCTCTACATGCCAGTTTTGCACCCTTTCAAAAAGAGTCATTTAGTTTTTTGTCGCATCACATCAAGCACAAAGCTCAAGAAAAATCGTTTTGGTATTCCTGAACCAAGCTTTAAGCACTGCTCAAGCATCTCAGCAAAACACTTGTCTTTAGTGCTATTGCCTTTAGTCGCTTTTGACAAAGCAGGAAACAGAATGGGAATGGGCGGGGGTTATTACGATAGAGCTTTTGATTTCAAACGAAAAAGCGCTCGGCACTCGCCGCGAATGATTGGCTTAGCCCATGAATTACAAAGACAAAAGAAGCTCCCGACTGAAGACTGGGATATTCCATTATTTGCCATTTTTACTGATAAGAAGACTTACTACGCCAGTTAAAAAGCCTTCGAAAAACTAGTAACGACTGGCAGAAAATTCAACAGGCTGTTTATTAGCAGCAAAAGCTTTACCTGAGTTTGAACTCATAGAAGCAAAACCACTTATGACCAAACCAAGACAGAAGATTGCAACTAAGGCAATCATGGCATCGGGCTTACGTTTCATACCTTCCTCAAGAAAAATGGATATTAATCAAAAAAATAGCACAGTTTTTGAACATTTCCATTAAAAACTTGCATTAAGTCACAGATTTTAATAGAAACTTCAATAAAAAAATACCCTAATGGCAGATGAATACGGTAAAAATGATTACTTTTCACGTAAGAAAAGTCGGTAAGCCTCGTTTTCGCTTTCATCCCAATAGCGAAAACCTACTTTATCAAGCATGGCTTTGAAGGTTTCTGTTTCTTCCCTGCCTGCTTGAATACCCATTAATACCCGACTATAAGCAGACCCATGATTTCGGTAATGGAACATCGAAATATTCCACTTTGAGCCTAAGGAATTTAGAAATTTCATCAAGGCTCCCGGGCGCTCCGGGAATTCAAAACGGTACACCTGCTCATCACCAACACCTGCTGAACGACCGCCGACCATGTGTCGAATATGGTTTTTAGCAATATCATTGTCGGTTAGATCCGTCACCGCATAACCTTGATCGCGCAACTCATTAATTATTTGCGTTCGCCCTTCCCCACCAGCAGGGATTTGCACGCCTACAAATATCTGGGCATCACAGCCTTCTGCATAACGATAGTTAAATTCTGTCACACTTCGTTTATGCAGTGCCTGAATAAACTTTTTATAACTCCCTGGCTCTTCTGACAAAGTCACAGCCAAAATGGCTTCCCGCTGTTCACCAATTTCGGTACGTTCAGAGATATAGCGCAGCCGGTCAAAATTAACGTTAGCACCACTTACAACAGTGACCAAGTTTTTATGTTTGATGCCCTCGCGTGCCACATACTTTTTTAAACCAGCTAAACCTACCGCGCCTGCTGGCTCTGCAATAGCGCGCGTATCATCAAAAATATCTTTAATACCAGCACAAATTTCATCGGTACTCACAGTGATAACTTCATCCACACACTGCTGCGCGACCTCAAAAGGCAGCGCACCAATTTGTTTGACGGCGACACCTTCGGCAAAAATACCCACCTCATCCAACACTTCCCGCTTACCACTTTTCAAAGCTGCTTTTAAGGAAGCGGCATCTTCAGGTTCAACCCCGATTATTTTTGTCTCAGGGCGGAGGTATTTAATATAGGCCGACATGCCAGCAATCAGGCCACCACCACCAACAGGAATAAACACGGCATGAATTGGGGCGGTATGCTGTTTCAACATCTCCATCGCAACGGTTCCCTGGCCAGCAATAACATCCTCATCATCATATGGGGGAATATATACCAGCCCTTTTTCTTGGACCTGTATATGAGCATACGCAGCAGCTTCATCAAAGGCATCACCATGTAAAACTACCTTAGCGCCTTTTGCCTTGACCGAGTTCACTTTAATTTCAGGCGTTGTTCTGGGCATGACAATTGTGGCTTTAATACCCAGCTTTTGTGCAGCTAAAGCCAAACCTTGCGCATGATTCCCTGCTGAAGCAGCAATAACACCTGCAGCTTTTTCCTGGTCACTTAACTTTCGGGCACGGTTATAAGCCCCACGTAACTTGAAAGAAAAAACGGGCTGAAGATCCTCCCGCTTTAAGTAAATTTGATTTTCAAAGCGTTTCGATAAAAAAGGCGCTTGTGTCAGCGGAGATTCAATGGCGACATCGTAGACACGCGCATCCAGTATTTTTTTAATATATCGATTTATTGTCATGTACAAACTCTTCTAAAACCTTACCGCGAATTGAAAAATATAATGGTGGAATAAGTTAAACATACGAAATTTCACGTATCGGCGCCACTTTAGCGCAACAAATATCTGATTTTGGCCTGTTTTTTATTAATCTTTGCTGTTTTTCATTCGCCGCTTATAATATGGCCAATCCTATGACACTCATCAATAATTAAACGCCTTCTATTCGGAGCCTTCATGAATCAAGATCAGCTAAAAAGTGCAGTGGCTCAAGCCGCCGTCGATTACATCAAGCCACAATTAAATAGCGACAGTATTGTTGGGGTTGGTACAGGCTCAACTGCAAATTACTTTATCGACCATTTAGCCAAAATTAAACACCTGTTTGACGGCACGGTCGCCAGCTCTGAAGCTACTGCGGAACGTTTAAGAAGCCATGGCATTCCTGTCTATGACTTGGGCTCGATTGATGAAATGGAGTTTTACATCGATGGTGCAGATGAAACCAACGAGCGCCTGGAGTTAATCAAAGGCGGCGGGGGAGCTTTAACCCGTGAGAAGATTGTTGCAGCAGTGGCTAAACAATTTTTGTGTATTGTTGATCAGTCCAAACAAGTGAACCTTCTAGGCGCATTCCCACTCCCAGTTGAAGTCATTCCCATGGCGAGAAGTTTAGTTGGCCGAGAGCTGGTTAAACTGGGCGGCGACCCGGTATACCGTGAAGGTTTTGTCACCGATAATGGTAACCATATTTTAGATGTTCACAACTTGAAAATACTTGAGCCTAAAAAATTAGAAGCCCAAATCAACAATATTACCGGCGTGGTAACCAACGGACTGTTTTCTATTCGTCCGGCTGATTGCTTGTTTGTCGGCTCTGCTTCTGGCGTTGAAACGCTCAAAGCCTTATAATCGCGTTTTTTCTGATCTGTAATCGCCTTAGCCAAAGGAAATACCTATGAATTTTGATAAGATCCCACCAGGACTAGATATCCCTAACGACATTTATGTTGCGATTGAAATCCCTGCACAAAGCAGCCCGGTTAAATATGAAATCGATAAAGACATGGGCGCGGTAATGGTTGACCGTTTTATGTCAGCACCGATGTTCTATCCTGCTAACTATGGCTTTATTCCGAATACATTAGCAGATGATGGCGACCCGTTAGATGTATTAGTAATCACGCCTTACCCTATCATTCCTGGTTCAATCATTCGCTGCCGCGCAGTTGGCATGTTAGATATGGATGACGAAGCGGGTGGCGATGAGAAATTAATTGCCGTACCTCATGATAAGCTGTCACCTCTTTACAAAGACATTCAGGATGTTGAAGACGTTCCTCAGCTACTAAAAGACCAGATTCAGCACTTCTTTGAAAACTACAAAACCTTAGAGCCTGGTAAATGGGTTAAGCTAAAAGGCTGGAAAAATGCAGATACAGCTCGCGCATCAATTGAAAAATCAGTAGCTGCATTTAAGAAGTAACCATCTTCTATTGATACAAAAAAGGCCGTAATACTTAAATATTACGGCCTTTTTATTTACTGAGCACTTTGCACGACAGATATTTGAGGCTTCTAGCCTTGCTGCAACAAACTACGTAAATCAATAATCGCCGCACTCGCCCTAGAAATATAAGACGACATGGTTAAGGAATGATTCGATAACAAACCAAAGCCACTGCCATTTAACACCATTGGACTCCAGATACTTTCCTGAGTTGCTTCAAGCTCTAAAATAATTTGCTGCAAGCTGACCAAAGCATTTTTATTTTCTAATACATCACGGAAGTCATGTTCAACGGCTTTTAGAATATGCACTAAGGCCCAGGTGGTACCACGTGCTTCATAAAAAACATTATCAATCTCTAACCACGGAGTTTTTCGTTCTTGCGAACCTTCTGCTGCCGTCGATTGCTTAGCGTTTGCATCTCCCGCCAAACCAAGGTCAAGTTGCTGACGACCAACACTCTCACTTAAACGGCGTGACAAACTACCCAAGCGATTATTAACATCTGACAACCACGCACGCAAATTATCTGCTCGCGCATAAAACTGAGCATCGGCTTGCTGAGGATCAGAAAGGCGATTTAAATAACTGTACATAGCCTTGATACCACGCCGATATTCTGATTCCGTCGCTGGAATCGCCCAGCTATTATTATCAAAGTGAAACTGCGGCTCTGCAATGGTTAAGTCTTTATCTTCAACAGACTGACTTTGCGAGCGGCTAAGGTCTTTGCGGAAAACTCTTGCAAGGTCACGCACTTGAACTAAGACACCGTACTCCCAACGAGGAAGGTTATCCAACCAAACTCCTGGGGGGAAAATATCGTTTCTTAGATAGCCGCCCGGTTTATCAAGCATGGTCTCTGCTAAAAAGATCAAGGTAGCCGTAGTCGTATAACCTGTAACAGGTTCCCTACCTTGCTCGTTAGACAATTCTTGTGCATATTTTTTAACATCTACCATCTCAGGCTCATGACTCCACCACCAGCCGATAACTAATGAAAGAACCAAATATACTGAAAATGCAATACCTATCATTCGTGCCAAAACACCACCACCTAAATAATCTTGAAAATCTTCTCTTCGATGCCGAAAGAAATCGGCCCCTTTATCTATCATTTGTTTTATCATATCAACAACGCCAAATACGCACTACCGTAAAGAAAAACTAAAACCTCAGAGGTGCAGCTAGAACACATCACTGGCTGTTGGCCGGCCTAGATAGTATCCCATCGCGCCATCTAAGCCTAAACCCTTTAACATTTCCCATTCTTGCTCGGACTCTACTCCTACAGCCATCACTTTTATTTCCTGACTATGTGCAATTTGTACCGCTGAATGTAAGAAAAACTGATCACTCTGGCTATTGTGTATATCACGAACAAAACCATGATCAAGCTTAATAATGTCTAGACCGATACGCTGCAAATATGAAAATGGCACAGATGAAGACCCAAAACGGTCAACGGATAGCTTAAAACCATATTTTTTGGATAAGTCACTCAAACCTTGTAGAGCCGCTTCTCGATAATGAATCGTATGCTCAGAAACTTCAAAGATAAGCCGGTCAACAGGGCCTGTTAAATCGGCCAAACTACTATCTAACCAATCAAGAAACTGCACATCAGACATCGTGCTTTCTGACAGAGTGACACAATATGTTTCCTCATTTTGTTTGAGAGATAAATACGACAATACTTTTTCAATCACCATCTGATCAAAAGGCGTCATCAACTGAAAACGTTCCGCCATCGGTAAAAACAAACCTGCAACGGCTAATTTATCATCTACATCAATACGCGCTAAAACCTGATAGTACAATAAGTCTTTATTCTGGAAGTCAAGAACAGGCTGAACATGCAAATGAACGCTTCTATCAGCAAGCACTTGCTTCAAAATGGTATGCCATTCATTCGCCTGGTGTACCTCACTAGATAGATCGACAGCCTCAATATTTGCATAACGCTGCCAAGCTGATACACCACTACCTTGTGCTTGCCTCAAGGCCATATCGGCTTTAGATAGCACCGATTGACTATTATCATCATGACGGACACAGGCAAACCCAAGATGAATAATGTCATCTCTTAAAAGTTGTTTCAGAATTGGCAAAGCACTCAAGTCTGACAATAATTGTGTCGCAAAGTCATCGACGGCATCGCTCATTAAGCCCGGAAAGAAAACGCTAAAATCAACACCGCTACGTCGCGCAGCAAAGCTGCCTGCATTTTTCTTGACAAATTTTGCCAGAATAGAAGCAACCGACTGTAGCAATTCATCCCCCAAAGCTCTGCCATGCTCTTGATTTATCTCACGAAAGTCACTTAACTGCACCAGCAATAAACACCCTTGCCCGGTTCGTTGCTCAGACTCCAATTCTGCCTTTAAACGGTTATCAAAGCCTTCTCGGTTATTTAACCCAGTTAAAGAATCAATAAATGATTTCGCGCGAAGGTTTTCAATTAAACTTAGCTGATCCTGAAATACTCGACCCAGTTTTTCCCCCATATCATTCATTGCAAACGCGACTCTGGCTAACTCTCTTGTTTTAGGCATGGGCGCTTTGTAGCCAAAACGATTCAAACTCATTTCATGGGCTTGTTGTTCAACTTGCTTTAAGGGTTTCAAAATACCAGAAATAAACACCTGCGCGAGGATAAAGCCAATAATGGCAATAACAAAAAACCACACTGATTGGGTTTGCATTACCTTCCAAAGCTCAACATAAGCGTAACCAGGATGACTTTCTATCTCCAAAGAGCCTAATTGACTCCAACCAGAAACAACCTGAGCTTGCTGGGCAGGTGCTTCCAAATCTATTAGTTCGATAAACCAATCGGGGATTTTTTCAATTTTGAGTTTTTGTTCGCGGGTGATAATAGCTTGCTCTTTGAGGTCGTAGAAAACCACACGGAGATAGTCACCACTATCAAAAATCACATCAATCATTCTGGCAGCGGCCACTTCATCCCGGGCATCAATCACCGTTGACATAGAAAGCCCCAGCGAAGTAGCGGCATCTTGAGCATGTGACTGGAGCTGGTTTTGTAAATACTCACGTGTCACGCTGATATTGAGAAAAAAGCTCCCTAACAGTAAAAGCGCCAATAATGCAGCAATAAAACACATTAAGAGCTGCTTCAATGTTCTTCTCGAATGATCTTGCTTATTTGGCATTGTTATTATCCATCCAATATTTTTTGCCAGTCGTTGAACCTACCACCCTTGATCCCTTAACGCTTCCAGCGCCTACACTAAGAAAGGCACCTTTGTACATTCAAACATAATATCATCCCCCTTAACACCACCTATTACTAATTGCTTACATGAAATAACCTAAGCAGGCTTTTAACTCTCTCTATAAGTAAGGAGGTATATCGTTAAACTCCCACCTCTTTTAGTAATTCCTATTAAATATCTGTAAAATCCGATTCAATCTCTCAAATTTTAACGATAAATACTTAAATCGGGCTTACTCCTAGACAGATAGAAAATTTAAGTAATAATTACAGTCATACCAATTTTTATCGGTTAACTAAGCCCATATAAGCTAATAAACGGCTCGCCAGGAACATTGATGACCCAGGAAAACCAACGAGAAAAGCTAAAACAACTATTCGCCAAACGCGTCACAACTCAAGCTAGAGTAGTACTGGATATTTATCAAAAGTGCCGCTCAAACTCGTGGAGCGAGCCGGCTCGTACCGCAAGTTTAGTTGATGCAGCAGAAAAACTGGACCGTTTTGCTGAACGTTTTGACATGCCTCAACAGCAACATGCTGCACATATGGTCACATCTCTACTTGAAACCTTAGCGCCAGAGCAAACCCCCGACAATGAACAACAAGAAGCGCTGGAGAAAATAATCCAGGAATTGAATGAATGCACTCTTCGTAAAACAGATACAAAACCCAATGAATCTAGCCAAACCAAATCCAGTCCAAGGACCTTTTTACGCACGCCCATTTATCTTGCACTCAACAATAGCGACTACGCCAATCGCATTATCAATCAATTAGAGTTTTTTGGCTTTCGCTCGCTTAATTTCAATTCATCCCAGGATTTAATTCTTGCTGCCAAGCAAGACCGGCCAGAAACCATAGTGGCAGATATTGATTTCGATGGCGGTAATTTCTCAGGCATTGAGGCCGTCCGCCAAATTCAAGAGAGCTATGATTTATGCATTCCAATCATTTATGTCAGCGACCGCAGAGATGATATCGAAGCTCGCTTAATGGCATCTCGCACGGGCGGTGAAGAATTTTTCTATCGCGCCGTAGATCCAGGACAATTAATTGAAAAAATAGAAAATTATACACACTCAAGCACACAAGACCCTTATCGGATTTTAGTGGTAGATGATTCAAAAGCTCAAGCTAAGTATATTGAAAATATACTAAACAAATCAGGCATGATCCCCAGCGTTATTACGGACCCTATGCAGATTTTATTAGCCTTGAATGACTTTCAACCCGAAATAATTATCATGGATATGTACATGCCGGGCTGTACTGGCATGGAGCTGGCAAGAGTGATTCGCCAGCAGGATAAATTCCACAGTGTTCCCATTATTTATTTGTCCGCAGAAGATGATGTAGATAAGCAATTGCACGCCATGAGCTTAGGTGGAGACGACTTTCTTACCAAACCTATCGACCCCAAGCATTTGATTGCGACACTTCAAAACAGGGGCCGTAGAGCGCGTTCGTTATTGGCTTTAATGATCCGTGATAGCTTAACGGGCTTATATAATCATACGCATACTTTGTATTTGCTGGATTTGGAAATTGCCAAAGCCAAACAAAACGAGCAGCCTTTATCTTTTGCGATGCTTGATATCGATTATTTTAAAAAGGTCAACGATAACTATGGCCACCCCATTGGAGACCGGGTACTTAAAAGTTTGTCACTCTTCTTAAAGCAACGCCTGCGTAAAACAGACCACATTGGCCGCTATGGCGGTGAAGAGTTTGCCATCGTACTACCAAACACCACAGAGCGTGACGCAAAAACTATTCTCAATGAAATTAGAGAGCGCTTTTCGGAGCTTCCTCAACCTGCTGGAGAGTCAACATTTAATGTGACTTTTAGCTGTGGCATAGCAATGTCCTCTTCAGAAAGCTCTCAATCACTTTGTGAGAAAGCTGACCAGGCTTTATATGATGCCAAGCGCAATGGTCGAAATACGGTTCGTTGTTACAATATAGACATGTAAAACGCCACCCTCAAAATAGTTTTATGCTTGTAAATGCAGCAAAAAATAGGCAAACTAGCCTCTAAATTGCATATAAAGTGCAATATCGTCCGCAAGCTACTACACTGTTTTAAACAACAAAACAGCCACAACTCACACTATTTTCAGGCATTTGTTATGGCATCTATTCTTGTGCTGCATGGACCTAACCTAAACCTTTTGGGCACGCGCGAACCAGAAATTTATGGTTCTGAGAACTTGGAAGATATCAACACTCGACTTAAATCACTTGCCAGTCAACACGGCCACCAACTAACTGCTTTGCAAAGCAATGCCGAACACACCTTAATTGATCGCATTCATCAGGCAAAGCAAGAGCAAACACGTTTTATTATTATCAACCCTGCAGCTTTTACACACACCAGCGTTGCACTGAGAGACGCCCTTCTAGCCGTCGATATTCCCTTTATTGAAGTTCATCTTTCAAATGTACATGCTCGGGAAGCTTTTCGACACCACTCCTATTTTTCAGATGTTGCCCAAGGCGTCATTTGCGGGTTAGGGAGCGCGGGTTATGACGCAGCGCTAAAAAAGGCCGTAGACACACTAGCTTAGCAAGCGCGGTAAGAGAATTCACACTTACGAACGCTTCAATTGTATTGAGATATATTATGGATATTCGAAAAATCAAAAAACTCATCGAACTGATTACCGAGTCTGATGTAGAAGAGATAGAAATCAAAGATGGTGAAGAATCAATACGCATCAATCGACGCAAACAAGTCCTTAGCACACCACTTACCCAGGAAGCTCCTGTCCAAGTAGAATCGATTAGCCAGCCAACCTCACAGGCTGAACTAGCCAACACGCCAATCAAGACAAAACTTAGCATAAACTCACCGATGGTCGGTACATTTTATCGAGCCCCCTCTCCTGAATCAGTGCCATTTGTTGAAGTAGGACAAAGCATCAAGGAAGGCGACGTTGTTTGTATTATTGAAGCCATGAAAATGATGAACCAGGTTGAAGCAGACAAGAGCGGCATCATAGAGTCTATTGATGTGGCCGATGGTGAACCTATCGAATTTGATCAGCCTCTATTTACGATTGCTTAAAGACAAACAGGAACTGACTCATGCTTAAGAAAGTCTTGATTGCCAATCGTGGTGAAATCGCTTTGCGCATACTACGCGCCTGTAAAGAGATGGGTATTCCAACCGTCGCCGTACATTCAAAAGTTGACCGGGATTTAATGCACGTCCGCCTAGCAGATGAATCTGTTTGCATTGGAGGTAACAACCCCACCGAAAGCTATTTAAATGTGCCAGCAATTATTAGCGCTGCAGAAGTAACCAATGCCGAAGGTATACACCCTGGTTACGGCTTCCTGGCAGAAAATGCTGACTTTGCTGAACAGGTCGAAAAAAGCGGCTTTACCTTTATAGGCCCATGCGCCAGTGTAATTCGATTAATGGGTAATAAAGTTTCGGCCATTCAAGCCATGACCCAAGCAGGCGTTCCCACTGTTCCTGGTTCAGACGGCCCCATTACCAATAATCAGGATAAAACACGCGCTATTGCCAGCGTAATCGGATACCCTGTGATTATCAAAGCTGCATCAGGTGGTGGTGGTCGAGGTATGAGCGTTGTTCATCATGCCTCAGAATTACTTTCATCCATTGCGTTGACTCAAAATGAAGCTAAAACAGTTTT
>ENA-OSET01000941-OSET01000941.1-sediment-metagenome-genome-assembly--contig:-NODE-941-length-31482-cov-3.719885_pt1 | contig 31482 bp, 33 predicted proteins | sample MGYA00237882_ERZ534229 | MGnify/ENA primary metagenome ERZ534229 (study PRJEB26408, sample SAMN06266212) | sediment metagenome | isolation source: Hudson Canyon methane seep mesocosm | place: USA:Hudson... | reverse complement strand
CGATCTCCAGGTTTGACACCATTGGTAGTTATTTGGATTGGGTTCTATATCAAAAATAAAAACAACGATTTCAACACGTCCGCGGGAAGGCGGTATTTCTTTAACGTAGATATCGCCTTCGTGCCAATGACGAAGTGATTCTCTCATATCTACACCATCTTTTATAGAGGAAGTAAACTTTTCGGACCTTGCGAGGTCATTGCTCAAAAGTAATTTGGATTGCTCTCGAACATGAGTATTAAAGCTTTCTATTTGATCATCTTCTGGTGGCCAGGAGCATTGACCGTAGGGATTCCAGTTGTATTTCCATTGAGTTTTCTTTTTTATATCAGGTTCTGGTTTTAGATTGACTCCACGCCATTCAGTTTGAATTTCTGATAGGCGATTTTTCATATTAATAGGGTTGTTTCCACTATCAATAGCTTTATCGATTCCAAGCACTAAAGGTTCGAGACTAGGAGATTCAAGGTCTTGAAAAGGGTACTCTCTGGCCGCTTCAAGAACAGCAATTGCGAAAGGGTCACCACTGAATTGTTTTGCAGTTGTTATTAAAGTATATAGATCTGGTGTTAATCGGCTTTCCATCAATGTTAAATTTCTTACGTACTGCAGGTATGTTTGGAAAGTTTGTGATGTAAGATTATGAAAACGTAATTCATGTTTTTTAGTGAATATGTCTCGAGCTTTTATAAGAATTTCTTTTATTCCATCTACCACAACCTCTTTGTCAGACTTTATTTGTTGTCGATATATTTCATTCAGATAAGTTATATAAGGAAATTCTGCAAGTGCAAAAAAGAGAGTTTCTTTTACTATCCCAAATATTTTTGGATTCTCTAAATTTGAAATTATTTTATCGTATGGTTTTCTCTCTTTATAAGCTTCTTTTATCCAGGGCCAGTCTAGAACCGAACAGATGAAAGTTATATTCTTAAAATCCATTTCTAGTTGATGAAGCTGGTAAGCTATCCACCGTGCTCTTTTGTCATGAAGCGTTTTAGTTTCAGGGCGCTTAATCGAGAGTAAAAGAGTAGCGCAAAACTTTTCATACGACATATGTCTTAATGCGTATGAATCAGGAAAGTTTATTTTTCTTGGTTCATAGTTATCGCAACTATAATCTATAAACTTTCTAGGGATTCCTTCTTGCGAAGCGATGCGAAGGCCCATAATTACTGGCTGGCAAGGATCTATAGGAACATAATTATAAGATCCAGATGATTCTTTCAGGGAGCAAAGAGTGATTTGTGGTAGGCGATTAATTCCATCTTCTACTGTTGTTTGAAATTCAGGGGGAAGACTAACGGCTAAACAGTCAGTTGAAGATGATAGTAAGCGGTCTCTTATAATATGAGTGAAGCAGGCACTTCCATGTATTACGGGTAAAAACTGTATTTTTTTACTTAGATAAAAGATTCCCATTGTTGTTATCGATCCGGATGGATCGGGCTGTCTTCATCAAAAAAGAAATCACCCAGCCCTTGTGGTAATTGTGTACCTCCTAATGCGCGATTTTTCTTCTCTGCCATTTCATCTAAATCTAGTGCATCGTCCCCAAGAACCTTTTGAATTGATTCTTGCCAAATCATATCTTTAGCTATGGGGTGATCTTTATCTTGAATTAACCTTTTCATCGCATATTGCAATATATGTAACCCGTCCCTGGGAGAAAATTCAAGGTCAAGTTGATGAGACCTTTGCAGGAAGTTTACGGTCATTTCAAGTAATTCTGCTTCAGCAAATGGAAGGTAATATTTTAAGATAGCCATCTCATCTTCAGTATTAGGCATATTCAATGTCAAGGTAGGTTGAAGTCTTGATAAGATATAATCAGGGATTTCAAATGTGGATTCATCGTGATTCATCGTGACACAAGCACGAAATTCCTTGTGGGCTTTTATCCTAAGGCCGGCAATGATCGATTCAACATAGCGCCTATGATCAAGAAGAGGAGCTAGGGAAGCCCAGCTTTTCTCGTTCATTCGATTGCCTTCATCTAATATGCAGATTCCTCCACTAATCATTGCTGTTACTAATGGAGATGCATGGTAAGAAATTTTTCCTGATTCAGCCAAAACAGGAGTGACAATTAAATCTTCTGGTCGTGTATCACTTGTACATTGATATATATAAAGCGGTTGTTTTCTTTCTAAAGCCGCAACCATTCCTAAAGTGGTTTTTCCGATTCCTGGCATACCAATGATTCTAGGAGATAATGGAAGGTCTTTATCTGATATTACCATCCAGCATGCCAAGACTTGCTTCAAAACTTCACTTTGGCCAATCCATTCAGGTTTTGTCGTGTCCGGTTTACTTAAAGTTAAAGTGACGCCATCTATTACTGCAGTTTTACTAATACTGTGTTGATTCATCTAGCCCCCAAGAGAAAATATCCATGTAGCCCTAACTTGAAATTTTATATGACTATTCCTTAATCTACAAACGTATTTTCTGATGCATTTATGAATAGTGTTATATGTTAGAATTATAAAATGGGGTTTTTAATATGATTGTTGATCTTAATTTAACAGGAAAACGTGTTCTTGTGGTTGGTGGTGGTAATGAATCAAGCCGCAAGGTTGAAGCACTTCTTTCCCAGCAGGGCGTTACCGCCGTAGCCCGATCCGTAGGACCAGATCTCGCGGGTCTCGGGGAAGTGCGAGACGTACTTGTTGTCGGCATCGCATGGCCACGGCACGTCGGCTTCGCCGACCTCGAGCGGCGCTCCCACGGAATGTACGCACGGTACGAAGTCGTCGCCTCCCAGGACGTCCAGGACAGCGCTGCCCATCCTGGTCATGGTTCGCATGCTGACCGCCACGTACGGCGAGTCGGTCAACTGCACCCCGATGTGGGCTATCGGTGAGCCCAGTGGGCCCATGGAGAACGGCACCACGAACATCGTCCGGCCGCGCATCGCTCCCCGGTAGAGCTCCATCATCTCGGCCTTGAGTGTCGCCGGGTCCCGCCAGTTGTTGGTGGGGCCGGCATCCACCGGGTTGGTGGTGGAGATGTAGGTGCGGTCCTCCACCCGGGCCACGTCATCCGGATCGGACAGAGCCAGATAGCTGTTGGGGCGGAGGTAGTCGTTCAGGCGTTGGAAGGTGCCTGCGCTGACCAGCTCGGCGGCCAGCAGGTCGTACTCCTCCGACGAGCCGTCACACCAGTGGACGGCGTCCGGAGACAGGATCGCGGCCCATTCCTCGACCCAGTCGAGGAGCCTCCGGTTGGTCGTGGGTTCGTCTTTCGTAGCCATCGCCACCCATTGGTATCGGCCGTAGAACGACGATGACACACGGGGGAGGTGTGACTGTGGTCAATCGGTCCCGGCTGGGGCCCGGGTGGATCGACGAACTCCGAGGATCAGATCAGTTCTGGGGTGCCCATGTCGACCTCGGAGCCCAGCGACAGCGAGGTGGCGCGCTGGTCGTCGTCTAGGACGAACAGGACCCGCTGCCCCTGGCGAAGCATCCGAAAGACCGAGCCTTCGAGTGCACCGTCGGCCAGGTCGAACTCGGCGAAGTCGGTCTCACGTATGACGATGCCGTCACCGGTTCCCGGGTCGTAGGACTTGATGACGCCCTGCATGCTGGACCCCCTTCGACCGGTCGGTCAGTGACCGGCCTTGATGATCTTGCCGGCCTTGATGCACCCGGTGCAGACGTTGATGCGCTTCGTGGACTTGCCCACGACGGCGCGCACCCGCTGGATATTGGGGTTCCAACGGCGATTGGTCCGCCGATGGGAGTGGCTCAGGGACTTGCCGAACCAGGGCTTCTTGCCACAGATTTCACAAACGGACGCCATCACACACCTCTATCACCTCAACCGGTCGGGCCATCCGGACCGGTCCTTGAAGAACGCCGCAAGGTTACGGCCTTGCACCGGGCTACTCCAACCATGGACCGGAACGTGGGGTGTGCCATCCACCGCATCCGGGGTGGAAGGCGAGAGGCTCCGTCGGGCGGTGGCTACGCTCGTTTCCCGTGACCGCCGAATCCCTGGACGCAGGTGCGCTGCGCTCCATGATGGGCACCTTCCGGGATGCGCTGACAATGCATCGAGAGGCGCTCAACCTCCTCAACGTTTATCCGGTGCCTGACGGGGACACCGGGTCGAACATGACCATGACCGCCGAATCGGTTGTGGTCGAACTGGACGAACTGGACGATCCACCCGGGATGGGAGCGGTCTCTGCTGCCATCTCCCACGGTTCGCTGATGGGCGCCCGAGGCAACTCCGGAGTCATCCTCTCCCAGGTCCTGCGCGGCCTCTCCGGCGTGTTCGCCGATTCGGAGACCGTGGATGGACGGTCCCTCGCCGACGGACTGGCCGCTGCGAGCAGCGCCGCCTACGCCGCCGTTATGGCACCCGTCGAGGGAACCATCCTGACGGTGGTGCGCGAATCGGCAGATGCCGCGGTCGCCGCCGCCGATTCCGGCGCCGACCTGCTGGGCGTCGCGGTCGAGGCCCGGGCGGTCGGAGGCGAGAGCCTGGCCCGAACCCCGGACCTGCTGCCGGTCCTGGCCGATGCCGGCGTCGTGGACGCAGGCGGGAGCGGCTTCCTGCTATTCCTCGACGCGATCCTGACGGCCGTGGACGGCCGTCCCCTGCCGGATCCACCCGAGTTGGTGGCCACGGTCGGCGCTGACCGTCCCGACGACCACCGGACCGACGGTCCGGAAGGAACCCGGTACGAGGTCATGTTCTTCCTCGACGCAGCCGATGGGTTGATCCAGGCATTCAGGGAGGCGTGGGCCGCTCTCGGCGACTCCATCGTCGTCGTGGGCGGTGACGGCGTCTGGAACTGCCACGTCCACACCGATGACATAGGCGGGGCGGTGGAGGCCGGCATCCACGTCGGACGGCCATACCGGATCCGGGTCACCGACCTCTTCGAGGAGGTGGAGGAACAGGCCTGGGTCCGGGACCAGATGTCGGCTGACGCCGAGGACGTGGGCGAACCCGTTTCGTGCGCCGTGGTGGCGGTGTCCAACGGTGCCGGAATCCGCGACATCTTCCGATCCCTGGGGGTCCGCAGGGTGGTGGCCGGTGGGCAGTCCATGAACCCGTCGACCGCCGACCTGTTGGCCGCAGTTGAGGCGGTTCCGGCCGACGAGGTCCTGATCCTGCCCAACAACGGCAACATCATCGCTGTGGCCGAGCAGGTCGATGCACAGACCTCCAAGACCATCCGGGTGGTTCCCACCCGCGGAATCACCGAGGGGTTCGCCTCGCTGCTGGAATACGACCCCCGGGGAACGGCCGACGGCAACCTGGCCGGAATGGCCGCCGCCGCCGCCACCGTGGTGGCCGGTGAGGTCACGGTCGCCGTCCGTGACTCCGACAGCGAGGCCGGCGAGATATCAGAGGGCGACCACCTGGGCCTCAGCGGCGGAAAGGTGATGGTGGTCGCCGGTTCGGCGTTGGATGCCACGACGGGGCTCCTCGCCCAGATGGTGGACGACTCGCACGAGATCGTGACCCTGATCGCCGGCATGGATGCGGCCGAGGCCACCACGGCCGCCATCGTGTCGTGGTTGGGGGCCGAGCACCCCGGCGTCGAGGTGGAGGTGCACGAGGGAGGCCAACCCCTATACCCGTACTTCCTGGGCGTGGAGTAGTACCCGCTGGTCGGAATCGTGGAGAACACCGACCCCGCGGTCCACTAGGGGTACCTTCCAACGGTGGGCGAAGGCGGCATCACCCTCAGGGAACTCGACGCACGACTGGTGACCGACCTGAACGGGGTCGGGGAGGCCCGGGCCCGGGCGCTGGCCGCCGCCGAGGTGCACTCGATCCTGGACCTACTCGGCTTCTACCCCCGCCGGTACCTGGACCGGACCAGGGAGGCCACCGTTGCCGGGCTGTCGGTCGGCGACGAGGGGATGGTCCTCGTCCGCGTAGGGACGGTTTCGTCCCGTCGGACCCGGAACCGCCGTTCCCTGGTGGAGGCCCGGGTGTCGGACGACACCGGTGAACTCCGCCTGACCTTCTTCAACCAGCCATGGCGCGTCGACCAGCTGAAGGTGGGCATGCAGGCCGTCGTGTTCGGCAGGCTCGACAGCTACCAGGGCAACCTCCAGATGACGAACCCGGTGGTGGACCTCGTCGGTGACCGGACAGGTCGGATCGTCGCCATCTATCCCCAGTCCGAGACGGCCGGCCTGCACAGTTGGGACGTAGACGGCATCGTGGCCGAGGCCCTGCGACGGGTGATGAAGGTGCGGGGGCTCTCCGATCCGCTACCCGGCCCGGTGCGCGAGCGCTATGGCCTGGTTGGGAGGTCCGACGCCTACCGGGCCATCCACCGACCCGGGTCGCTCCACGAGATGGGCGAGGCCCGTCGTCGCCTCGTGTTCGACGAACTCCTGCGCATCCAGTTGGCCCTCGTCCAGCGCAAGGTCGACCTAGAGCGCACCTCGGTGGGCATCGCTCACGACGTGGGTGCGACGGCGCTCCTGGACGAGTTCCGTTCCGGGCTGGGGTTCCAGATGACGACTGCCCAGGACCGGGTTGTGGACGAGATCCTCGCCGACCTGGCCAGGGCGGCACCCATGCACCGACTCCTCCAGGGAGACGTCGGCTCTGGGAAGACCGTTGTGGCGGTGGCGGCGATGCTGGTCGCTGTACAGGGAGGACACCAGGCAGCCGTCATGGTTCCCACGGAGGTACTCGCCGAGCAGCACCACACCACCATCGCCGGCCTGCTCGACGCAATGACCGTGTCCGACCCGGCGACCCTGCTCGGCCACCGACCCCTGAAGGTGGACCTGTTGACCAGCAGTACCACGGCCGGCGAACGGCGACGGATCGGAAGCGAGCTGCTGGCCGGTGGGGTGGACGTGCTCATCGGTACCCATGCCATCATCCAGGAGGGTGTGGAGTTCGGCTCCCTCGGCGTGGTGGTGATCGACGAGCAGCACCGGTTCGGCGTCGAGCAGAGGGCCGCCCTGCGCGACAAGAATCGTGATGGAACCGCCCCCGATGTGCTCGTCATGACAGCCACGCCGATCCCCCGTACGGCAGCGATGACGGTCTACGGCGACCTCGACGTATCGGTCCTGGACGAACTCCCACCGGGTCGGACGAGGATCGCGACCACCTGGCATGCCGACGAGGCCGACGTATGGGAGGTCGTCCGTGGGGAGGTGGCTGCAGGCTCTCAGGCCTACGTGGTGTGCCCACTCATCGACGAGTCCGCCACGCTCGAGGTGCGTTCCGCCGAGGAGACCTTCGCCAGCCTGACCACCGGCGAGCTGGTAGGGCTGCGGGTGGGGCTGCTCCACGGGCGGGTGGGTCGGGCTGAAAAGGAGGAGACCATGCGGCTCTTCCGGACAGGGCACCTGGACGTGCTCGTGGCGACCACGGTCATAGAGGTGGGTGTGGACGTCCCGAACGCCACGGTGATCGTGATCCTGGACGCCGCCAGGTTCGGCATCGCACAACTCCACCAGCTGCGCGGGCGGGTGGGCCGCAGCGACCAGGCCAGCCGGTGCCTGCTGGTCGGCGGGGCACCGACGCCCGACGCCGAGGAGCGCCTCCGGGCACTGGTCCGGACGACCGACGGGTTCGAGCTGGCCGAGGTGGACCTGGACCTGCGGGGTGAGGGAACGATCATGGGAGAGCGCCAGAAGGGACGCAACGACCTGCGCCTGGCGTCCCTGCGGCGTGACCGCGAGTGGGTGGAGGCAGCACGGTCCGAGGCGCTGCGCATGGTTGGCGACGGCGACGGCATGGCGGAGCACCCTGAACTGGCCGACGAGGTATCGCTCTTCATGGCCGACGACGAATCGGACTTCCTCCTGAAGTCGTGACTGGAGGGGTGGACGGGTTAGGCATTGTGCCCATGACCGAGGTTCGGGTGGCTGGGGACTCCGACCTTCCGGGGGTGGTGGCGACCCTGGCCGAGGCGTTCGCCACGGATCCCGTCCTCTCCTTCCTGTTCGAGGACCCGGCACGTCGCCCCTCGCTGCTGGCTGCCTTCTTCGCCAACCGGTTGGCCGGTGGTCGCGGGATCGACGAGGTGGTCGTTCCGGCCGACGCCGATGGTGGCCGGACGTGCGCGGCGGTCTGGGTGCCGCCTACGGGACCCGACGAACCGGGGCCCGACTTCGCTGCCGTGGGTGCGGCCAACATGGCCCTGCTGGGGGAGGAGTGGGCGGTCGAACGCCTGACCCCGCTGGCTCCGCTCATGGAGGCCCACCCGGTGACACCCCACTGGTACCTGGCCTTCGTCGGCACCGTGGCGTCAGCCCGGGGTCGGGGCATGGCCTCTGCGTGCATATCCGTGGTGACGCGGCGCTGCGATGCCACGGGCCACGGTGCCTACCTGGAGTCGAGCGACCCTGCGAACGTGCCCCTCTACGAGCGCCATGGCTTCCGGGTGACCAGCGAGGTGGTGATCAGGGGAGGACCGACGGTGCCCCTCATGTGGCGGGATCCCCGATGACCGGGACCGGTCAGGCGCCTTCCGGCGGCATGTCGCCGCGGCCGTCGTCCTCGTCGGGCATCACGATGTCCCACCGGTCCATGCAGTCGGAGCAGCGGTAGGCGACCGGGTCGCCGGGCTGGAACTCCGCCTCGGGGTGGGACAGGAGGTGGCAGGTTCCACCACAGTCGACGCAGATGATCTGTTCCGGGGCCCGCACGCTCGTGACCGTAGTTCGCCGCCGGCTCCGGGCCTCCATACTGGGGCCATGCGAGTCGTATCCGGAACAGCCCGAGGTCGTCGATTGACGTCGCCTACCGGGAGCGAGATCCGCCCAACCGGGGACCGGGTACGGGAGTCGGTGTTCAACGCGCTGCAGAGTCGCTCGGCACTGGTGGACGCCACCGTCCTTGACCTGTTCGCCGGCACCGGTGCCCTCGGCATCGAGGCCCTCTCGCGCGGTGCCCGACACGTCGTGTTCGTGGACGTGTCGAGGACTGCCACCGCCCTGGTGTCTGAGAACCTCGTCGCCTGCGGCCTTGACGGGAATGCGCGGGTGGTCCGTGCCGACGGCCCCGCATGGCTGGCGGCATCGGACGAGAGGTGGGACCTCGTCCTCCTGGACCCCCCATACGACTTCGACGGCTGGGAGGACCTGCTGGCGAACCTGGTGGGCCGTGTGGACGGACCGGTGGTGGTCGAGTCGGGCTCGGAGGTAGAACCGGGACCGGGCTGGCATGTCGAATCGTGCCGACGGTACGGGAGTACCGTGGTGACGCTGCTCCTGAGCGGGGCCGAGGCGATGCCGACTGACGACCGACCGACCATCCACCGAGGGGAGACAAGGCCGTGACCCGTGTCCTGTATCCCGGATCTTTCGATCCGGTGCACAACGGCCACGTCGAGATGGTCGAGACGGCGGCCGGCCTCTTCGACGAGGTGGTGGTGGCTGCCCTCATCAACCCGTCCAAGGGTGATGGCCTGTTCGACCTGGAGGAGAGGATGGCGCTGCTCGACGAGTCGTTTGCACACCTCTCCAATGTGCGGACCACGATGTTCGACGGCCTGGTGGTCGACCTGGCCGGCGAGGTGGAGGCGGACTTCATCATCAAGGGCCTGCGGGCGGTGTCCGACTTTGAGAGCGAGCTCCAGATGGCGCAGATGAACACGGCCATCTCGGGGTTCCAGACGCTCTTCCTGCCTTCTGCCTCCCGGCGGTCGTTCATGGCCTCCCGGTTGATCCGCGAGGTGGCCCGCATGGGCGGCGATGTCAGCCAGATGGTGCCGGACCCGGTACGGGTGCGCCTCGAGAACCGGTTCCCCGGGTGACTGATTCCGATCAGGGCCCACCACCCCTGCCGACGGTGGAGACTGTCCAGGCGGCGGCAGCCCCGCCTGCCAGGACGGACCCCTACCGGCCACCGCAGATCGAGACAATCCTCCGCCAGCTCCGGGAGGTCGTGGCCAACGCCCGCCCCATGCCGCTGTCGGCCTCCTCGATGGTCAACAAGGAGGAACTCCTCGGCCTGATAGACGAGGCCAACGCCAGGCTGCCAGAGGAGCTGCGGGCCGCCCGCTGGCTGCTGAAGGAGCGTGAGGAGTTCCTCGCGAAGGTGCGACGCGAGGGCGACGAGATCCTGGAGCTGGCGAGGTCCCGGGCCGAACGACTCGTGCAGAGGACCGAGGTCGTGCGGACCGCCGAGCAGCGGGCACGGCACCTGGTCGAGTCGGCCCGGGAGGAGACCCGCAGGATGCGGCGAGAGACCGAGGACTACTGCGACCAGAAGCTGGGGAGCTTCGAGACGCTGCTGGGTAGCACGAGGGATGCCATTGCCCAGGGGCGGCGGAGGCTCCAGGAGACGGTGCTGGACAGGGATCGGGAGCGTCGCGCCGCCGATGCCGTGGATTCGGCCCGGGAGGCGTCCACGGGACGGTCCGGCGCGACCTTCTTCGACCAGGACGCAGAGTCCGGGGACCAGTGACCCCGACGGGTCCAGACCGTCAGCCTCGACCGACCGATCCGTGACCGACTCCCTGCGTATTCCGCTGGCCGTTCTCCGGCGACGGGCCGACCCCCGACGGCTGGACCGCACGGTGGTGCTCGACGACCTGAGGGTGGGTGGAGTGTCGATCCTGGCCGGCCGAGTGGACCTGAGTCTGGAAGCTGAAGCCCGGGGAGCCGAGGTGGTGGTCACCGGTGCCCTGGTGGCTCGATGGGCGGGGGAGTGCAGGCGCTGTCTGGAGCCGCTGGAGGGCCGGCTGGATCTCAGGGTGAACGAGGTGATGGCGGCGACGGGGAGTGGGACCAGTGACGAGGATGCGTCCGACGCCTATCCACTGGACGGTGACGACGCCGACCTTGAACCGGTGGTGCGCGATGCTCTTTTGCTCGCCCTTCCGATCTCGCCTCTCTGCGACGAACGGTGCGCCGGGCCGGACCCCGAGCGGTTCCCGGCGACCGGTGGTCCCGGGGATGTGGAAGCCGGGCCCGTAGGTGACCCGCGCTGGGCTGTCCTGGACGTGCTGCGTGGCGATGACGGGTCCGACGCCGGGTAGCTCGGGCACCGGTGGGGCGCCCGTCACAGCGGTACCGGTTCCGGGTCGGTCCCGCTAGCCTCGTCTGGTTGCCCGGGCCGGTTCTTCCGGTCGGGGTGACCACCTCCAGTCCTGCCGACCGCCTCCTAGGAACCGACGATGGCCGTCCCAAAGAAGAAGACCTCCAAGGCCAAGGGCCGCAGCCGCCGGGCATCCGCATGGACCCTCGGTCGCTCCGCCCGTAGCGCCTGTGATCGCTGTGGCGCCGTCAAGCGCCCACACCGAATCTGTGGGAACTGCGGCTGGTACGCCGGCCGCCAGGCCGTCGACGTCGACTGACTTGACCCTCACCTGATCATGCTCCCCATAGCGGTCGACGCCATGGGCGGGGACAACGCACCGGGCGAGATCGTCGCCGGTGCACGGCGCGCCCAGGAGGACCACGGCATACCGGTGCTTCTCGTAGGTCGCCCGGAGGACCTAACCGACGTCGGTGACCTGGAGGTCATCGAGGCCTCCGAGGTGATCGCCATGGACGCGGAGCCGGGCGCCAGCGTGCGCCGGATGAAGGACTCCTCGCTGGTCCGGGCTGCCGAGGCGGTCCGGGACGGTCGGGCCTCGGCCATGGTCAGCGCCGGCAACACCGGGGCGACGATGGCCAGTGCCCTGCTTCGCATGGGCCGGATCTCCGGTGTGGCCCGTCCGGCTATCGCCACCCTCCTCCCGACGCCCGGTTCCACGCCGACGGTGCTGCTGGACTCCGGCGCCAACGCCGAGTGCAGCCCTGAATGGCTGGTCCAGTTCGGCCAGATGGGAGCCGTGTTCGCACGCGACCGGTTGGGGATCGAACGACCTCGCGTGGCCCTCCTGTCGATAGGCGAGGAGCCCGGTAAGGGCAGCCCGTTGGTCAAGGAGGCGTACGCCGCCCTGTCCGCGGCGGAGTTCGTTGGAGCGGAGTTCATAGGAAACGTCGAGGGGCGGGACCTGCTCACGGATGCCGTGGACGTGATCGTGACCGACGGCTTTACCGGAAACGTGGCGCTCAAGACCGCCGAGGGTGCGCTGAAGGCTTTGATGACGGCGCTGTTGACCGCCATGGCCGGACGTCCGGAGGCGCTCGCCGCCGCCGAGGTGCTCAGCCCGGAGCTGGATGACATTTACCGGGAGTTCCACCCCGATACCTACGGCGGAGCGATGCTCCTGGGCGTCCGGGGCGTGTGCATCATCAGCCACGGCTCCACGGGTGCCACTGCCATGGCGAACGCCATCCTCACGGGTGCGGAGATGGTGCGTGCCGACGTCGTCGGACACCTCACCGAAGCCGTCGCCGTCGGCTCCTGAGGCCGGAGCCCCTGTACCCCTTTCAGACTGTTTCACGCCTATTCCGCCTATTTCAGTGAAGATCCGATCCGCAGGCACTGGACGGTAGGATTAGTTGCCGGTCTAGGGCGCCCGACGGTCGTCGCCGAGGGCCTGTCCGACCACGCTCGCTGACCCCTGAGGAGTCACAGTGCCCGCAGAAACCCATGTAGAAGGTGTGCCGATCGGGCGTCAGGAGGTGCTGGAGATCGTCCAGGACCGTCTGGCGGACATCCTGGAGATCGAGCCATCCGACGTTGGCGAGGGTGACTCCTTCGCCAACGACCTGGACGCCGACTCGTTGGCCCTCATCGAACTGGTCGAGGCCCTTGAGGAGGAGTTCAGCGAGCGTTCCGCCGGCTTTCGAATCGATGACGACGACCTCGATGACCTCAGGACGGTCCGCGATGCCGTCGACTATGTCGTCTCTCGCCTCGGCTGAGCAGGAGTCCCACGACCTGGTCGGCCTGGAGGCCGGCCTCGGCCACAGGTTCGGAGACCCGGGCCTGCTGAGGGATGCGACGACTCACCGTTCGTGGTGCGCGGAGAATGGCGGCACGTCCAACGAGCGGTTGGAGTTCCTGGGCGACGCCGTGCTGGGAATGGTGGTAGCCGACCAGCTTTTCAGGGACCACCCTGGCCTTTCGGAGGGGCACCTGGCCATGATCCGCGCCGCGGTCGTGAGTGCTCCGGCGCTCGCCGAGGTGGCCCGGGTTATCCGGCTGGGTGATTCGATCCGCTTCGGGCACGGGGAGTCGACGTCCGGTGGGAGCGACAAGGAGTCCATTCTGGCCGACGCCCTCGAGGCGGTCATCGCTGCGGTCCACCTGGATGGTGGTCCGGAGGCAGCGGGATCGCTCGTCCGGCGATTGTTCGGTGATCGGCTCGTCCTGGCCGCCGTCGACCCCGGCATCCAGGACTACAAGACCCGCCTCCAGGAACTGGCCGCACGGGAGTCCATCCCGACCCCCCGCTACGTCCTGACCGACGAGGGCCCGGACCACGACAAGCGATTCCAAGCGGTTGTGGAGGTGGCGGGCGGCTCCCATGGTCCCGCTACGGGAACTTCTCGGAAGCGGGCCGAACAGGCGGCGGCCCGCATGGCATGGGATTCCATTGGTGGCACGCCATCAGCGACCGACCGCACGTCTTCGACAACCGCAGATACACCACCGACCACGAGTCTGGAAGCAACGTGACCACTGAACTGGAACTACCTGAGGTGGAGACAATCCGCCACGCCCTCGACCGTGAGATAGCCGGTCGCAAGGTCAAGACGGTCGACATGGCCTCGATGGCCACCCTCAGCCGCTACAGGAACCGCAAGTCCTTCGCCTCACGCGTGGAGGGTCGCAAGCTGGGCCAGGTCCGGCGCATGGGCCTGACGCTCGTGATCAAGCTAGACAACGACGATCTGCTGGTGATCCGCCCCGGAGCCGGGGCGACCATTCGTCGCCACGCTGCCAGGGATGCCGTCCAGCCCAAGACCGAGGCCACCTTCACCTTCACCATCGGCGGCCAGTTTCGCCTCGTCGACCCGGAAGGGGCATCGGAGCTCTGTGTGGTGGCCCCCGAGGAACTGCTCTCCGAGTTCCCCGAACTGGGTGCCAGAGGAATTGATCCGGCCGGAGAGATGGTCCCGTGGACCGCTTTCGCCGGCCAGGTCCTGGGCCGGAATATGCCCCTGAAGGACCTGCTCTGCGACGACGCCGTCGTGGTGGGAGTCGGCGATGTCTACTCCGACGAGATTCTCTTCCACGCCGGCCTCCGACACGACCGGCTCTCCAACAGCCTCTCCACCCAGGAGGTGCGGCGGTTACACGGAGCCCTGATCTCGGTGGTGAGCGACGCCATCAAGTACCGCGGCACCAACCTGGAGGACCGGCCCTTCGTGGACGTGTACGGCGAGCCCGGCACCTATCGCGATCACCTCGCCGTCTATGGCAGGGCCGGCGCCCTCAGTGAGCGCAACCGTTCCGCCATCCAGCGGGTCAAGTACAAGGGCCGCTGGACCTATTTCTGCGAGACGCAGGTCTGACTTTCGCCCATCCGGAGAGAGCGACCGCGCCACTCGCGACGCGCCTAGGGTGGCGCACATGGCGAATGACAGGGTTGTGATTCGGGCGCGCTTCAGGTGGGTGCCGGCGTGTTCCTGAAGCGGCTGTCCATCAAGGGCTTCAAGTCGTTCGCCGATACGGCGGTCCTTGAAATGGAACCGGGCGTCACCGTCGTCGTGGGACCCAACGGAAGCGGCAAGTCCAACGTCGTGGATGCGATCGCTTGGGTCCTGGGAGCCCAGGCTCCCAGTGCCGTGCGTTCTCAGAAGATGGACGACGTGATCTTCGCCGGCACCGCCACCCGGGCCGCCCTGGGCAGGGCTGAGGTCTCCCTCACCATCGACAACTCGTCCGGGCAGCTCCCTGTTGAGTTCGGCGAGGTCACGATCACCCGGACCCTGTTCCGGACGGGTGACAGTGAGTACTCGATGAACGGTGCACCCTGTCGGCTGCTGGACATCCAGGAACTGCTCTCCGACGTCGGCGTCGGGCGCCAGCAGCATGTGATCATCTCCCAGGGGCAGATCGACGCCGTCCTGAATGCCCGCCCCGAGGACCGGCGAATGATCATCGAGGATGCTGCCGGAATCCTGAAGTACCGGCGCCGCAAGGAGAAGGCCCAGCGACGCCTGCGGTCCACCGAGGCGAACCTGGACCGACTGTCCGACCTCCTGAGAGAGGTTCGGCGCCAGGTCAGGCCGCTGGAGCGCCAGGCCGATGCCGCCCGACGCCACGGCGACCTAGTCCAGGAACTGACGGAGCTGAGGTTGCACCGCGCTGGAAGGGAGCTGGCCAGCCTGCGGACCAGGGCCCATGACGAGGCGGGCCGACGGGCCCAGATGGCCACCGAGCAGTCCACGCACACCACCGACCTCGCACGCTTCGATGCCGAGGTGACCGCTGCGGAGGACGAGTTGGCCAGCCGCGGAGGCGACGACTTGGGCGACCGCCTGGTCCGTCTGGAGGCCCTGCGGGAGCGGGGTCGTGGTCTGCGGGCGGTGCTCGTCGAACGACTCCGTGGGATCGAACGCGAGCGGTCCATGCTGTTCTCCCAGCAGGTGGTGGTCGGGCTTGAGGCCGAGCTGGAACGCTCGGAGGTGAAGTCCGCCGAGTTGGATGCCGAGGTCGACCGGCTGGCACCGGAGGCCGAACACCTCGCCCTTGCCGGGACGGGGCTGGACGCAGATCGCGCCGCGTTCGAGATGGCCTGGTCCGAGGGAGTGGTGCCCCTTGGGGGCCGCGCCGCCGAATCCCGGGGCGAGCTCGGGGTGCTGAGGGCCGCCGTGGCCCAGGCTGGCGCCGAGAGGAACCGTCTGGCCGCACGGCTCGAGGCGATCGATGCCGCAGCGGCGCTGCTCGACGGTGAGGCGGATCGCCTGAGGGGTGATCTCTCAGTCGGCGAGTCGGAAGAGGAACCGTTGGTGGCGGTCATGTCCCAGGCAGAGGAGCGTGCCCACGAGGCGGCCCTCGACAGGAACGCCGCCTGGGAGCGAATGGTGGTCGCCGAGGCCGAGATCAGGACGGCCGGTGCTCGTGCCGATGCCCTGGCTCTGGCGCTGGATGAGGCCCGGTCGAGGGCCGGTGCCGAGCACCTGGCGGGCATCGATGGCGTGCTGGGCACCCTCCTGGACCTGGTGGAGGTGGAGGAGGGATTCGAGGCGGCATTCGAGGCGGCTGCCGGATCGGCCCTGGATGCGGTGGTCGTCAGCGGGTTGGACCATGTCCTGGAGGCGCTCACGGCACTTCGCGAGGGGCACCTCACGGCCGCGGTCCTGGCCCTTGACGTCGGATCCACCGGCCAGGCACCGCCGGGATTCGGATCACCGGTACGACCGAGGGTGAGGGCCCGCAGCGAGGTGGTCGATGGGCTGCTGGACCGCCTCCTCGGTCACGTCGTCGTCGTGGATGGTGACCTGGAGTCGGTCCTGGACCTGGCGTTGCGCCATCCCAATGCGGTGATCGTCACCGCGGCCGGTGATCGGTTCGGGCCGTCGGGTTGGCGCATTGGTGGAGACGGTCGGGGGGCGACCGGAGCGGCCCTGGCTGAGGCGGAGGGTCGGTTGGCCGTCGCCGAGGTGGAACACGCTGAGGCGTCGCGGGTACTTGACCTGGCTGAACGGGTGGCCAGCGAGGCGGACGACGAGGTGGCCCTCCGGAACCGCGAGTTGGACGAGCACGACGGCAGGTTCACCGCAGCAGCTGAGGCGCTCCAGCGGCTCCAGGTGGAACGCAGGGACCTCTCCAACGAGGCCGGTTCGCTGCGGACGCGCCTCGGTGAGCTGGACCAGCGCCTGGAGGACGAGGTCCGCAGGGTGACCGAGCTGGAAGATCGCCTTCCCACCCTGGAGGCTGCCGAGGAGGCTTCCGTGCAGGCGGTGAGGCGGATGAACGTCGCCCGGAGCGACCTCGAGGAGAGGGCGGCGGCGCTGGGCGCCCGTAGGACTGGACACGACGTCCAGTTGGCCGAGGTCACCGGTCGACAGGCGGTCGTCAGGGCACGCGTCGCCGAGTTGCGTAGTCGGTTGGCCCAGCTCACCGACGAGCGGGCGGCGGCATCGGAGCTGAGCGCCAACCTGGCCGGTCGTGAGGCGGCCACCCGCCACCTGATGGGTGCGGTCGACGGTCGGATGTCGGTGGTTGACGTCAGGTTGGACTTCCTGCGGGACCGTCGTCGCCTGCAGTCGGAGCGCGTCCGGGCCGTGGCCCTTCGCCTGGACGGTCTCCGCAAGGACCGTTCCCGTGCCGAGACGGCCCTACGTGAGACACGCGAGCACCAGTCCCGGCTGGAGATCGACAGGTCCGAGACGCGGATGCGGATCGAGAACATCACAGAGGCGATCCGAAGCGAGTTCGACCTTGAGCCGGAAGCGGCGCTGGACGCCCCCTGCCCGGAGTTGGCCGAGGGAACCACCGTCGCTTCCAGGGTGGCTGTTCTGGAGCGGGAGTTGAAGCTCATGGGCCCGATCAACCCTCTTGCGTTGGCCGAGTTCGATGCCCTGCGGGAAAGGCATGAATTCCTGCAGGAACAACTGGATGACATCCGCTCCACCCGGACCGAACTGCGCAAGGTCATCCGATCCGTTGACGAGGAGATCGTCTCCGTGTTCGCCTCTGCTTTCGCTGAGGTGTCCTCGCACTTCACCGACCTGTTCGAGACCCTGTTCCCCGGCGGACAGGGACGACTCCGCCTTACCGAACCCGACAAGCTGCTCGAAACTGGCCTGGAGGTCGAGGCCCGACCCTCCGGCAAGAATGTGAAGAAGTTGTCGCTGCTCTCGGGTGGTGAGCGGTCGTTGGCGGCGTTGGCATTCCTGTTTGCCGTCTTCAGGAGCCGACCGTCGCCCTTCTACGTGATGGACGAGGTGGAGGCAGCCCTCGACGACGTGAACCTGCACAGGTTCCTGGGCCTGTTGGAGCAGTTCCGCGATGACGCCCAGTTGCTGGTAGTCAGCCACCAGAAGCGCACGATGGAGGCCGCCGACTGCCTCTACGGGGTCTCGATGGCGCCAGGTGGCTCGTCGCGTGTGGTCTCAGAGCGCGTGGAGGCAGAACGGGTCGCCCAGCGCCTTGGCATCCTCGCCAACGGTTGACGCCGCCTGCCCGCGGTCTGGGAGTCGGGGCACCCGGAGTACCGTCGTAACCGTGCGAATTCTGCTCGTCGACGACGAGGCCGACCTGCTGGACGCCGTGGCCCGTGGGCTGCGTCGCGAGGGCTACGCGGTCGACACGGCGATGGATGGTGCCGAGGCGCTGGCCAAGGCCGCCTACACGCCGTATGACCTGATCTGCCTGGACCTGACCATGCCCGGCATTGACGGACTCGAGGTCTGCTCGACGCTGCGGGCGGATCCCGGTGCCGGGTTCCCGCCCCGCATCCTGATGCTCACCGCCAGGGACACCGTCGAGGACCGGATTCGTGGACTGGACGTCGGTGCCGACGACTACCTGGTGAAGCCGTTCGCCTTCGACGAGCTGTCGGCCAGGATCAGGTCGCTGCTGCGCCGTGATCCCGGTCGTTCCGGCGCTGTTCTGGAGGTAGGTGACGTGGTAATGGACACCGCACGCCACAGGGCGCGTCGCAACGACAGGGATCTCGACCTGACGGCCAAGGAGTTCACCCTGTTGAGGTACTTCATGAGTCGCCCCGGCGAGGTCGTGTCCCAGGAGGTGCTGCTGGACCACGTCTGGGACGAGCATGCCGACCCGTTCACCAGCACGGTGCGGGTCACCGTCGGGACATTGCGTCGCAAGCTCAGCATGGACGGGGAGGAGGCGCTGCTCGAGACGGTGGTCGGCTCCGGATACCGGCTGTTGGACGGGGACGACGTCCGTTGAGCCGCTTCGGCGGGGGCCTGGCCGGGCGCATGCCCGACCGGTTCGGAAGCCTCCGTACGCGCCTCGCCCTGCTCTACTCGATCGTGCTGTTCGCGCTGGCTGCTGTCATGGTGGGTGGCATCTACCTGGGCCTCTCTAGGGCCTTGTCCGATGAGCCCATGTCCAGGATGGCCCGCTTCGAGCAGATGGTCGCGACCGATGTCGCAGATAGCCAGTTGATGGCGCCGGACGGCCGTGAGGAGAGGTCTTGGCTGGTCATCTTCGAGTCGGAGGTGAACCGCAGAGCCCTCGAACGCATGCGCGCATATTCCTTCACCGCCCTTGGGGGCCTCTTCCTCGGGAGCATCGCCGTCGGCTGGTACGTGGCGGGCCTCGTCCTGCGCCCGATCGGCCGTATATCTGCGGTGGCCCGGGAGATCACAGCCACCGACCTGTCCCGCCGGATTGACCTCGGCGGGCCGTCCGACGAACTACGGGACCTGGCCGACACGTTCGACGAGATGCTGGGTCGGCTGGATGAGTCCTTCGAAGGGCAGCGACGCTTCGTCCAGGAGGCCTCCCACGAGCTTCGGAATCCGCTCGCCGTGGTGCGAACCAACCTCGACGTTGTCATGGCCGATCCGGACGCAGGACCCGAGGACTTCCGGGCGGCTGGCCTGGTGGCCGTACGGGCCGCAAAGAGGATGTCGGTGCTGGTGGACGACCTGCTCCTGTACGCACACCACGAGCGGAGGGACAGCAGCCGCGAGCCGATCGACCTTGGAACGGTGGTGGCCGAGACGGTCGAGGACTTCGTGGCAGCGGCATCGCGCGAAGGGGTGGGGTTGGACCACGACCGGTCCACCGGCCTGGACGTGCTGGGTGATGCGGCTGCTCTGCGTCGGGCCATGGCCAACCTCCTAAGCAACGCCATCCGTGTATCCGATGCCGGGGGCCGGGTCAGGGTGACGACGGGTCGGGACGACGAGATGGTCTGGGCTTCGGTGGTCGACGACGGACCGGGCCTACCGACGGAGCACCTGGACCGGGTGTTCCAACGGTTCTGGCGCGGCGAGCGGGCCTCGGCCGGGGAGGTCGGCCGTTCCGGTCTGGGGTTGGCCATCGTGAGACAGATCTCCGAGGGCCACGGTGGGCGTGCCACCGTCCGCTCGACGGTCGGTGACGGGGCCACGTTCACGGTCTGGCTTCCGCGCTATGTAGACGCATGAGTCGACGGCAGCGTCGGGATTGGGCGTTCCCCGGACTATTTTCAGAGCAATGAACGACGATTCCATCCAGCAGGAACGCACGGTTGATCGAAGGAGCATCGAGGTGGGCGGTCGCCCGCCTGACACTCCGGCGTTTCCGGGCCTCCTGCCGGCACCGGTCCCACCGATCCAACCACCAGTCCGGATAGGCGGTCGTCTCGTGGCAGGCCTGTTCGCCGCGGCCGTCCTGGTCGCAGCCCTCGTCGCAGGCACCGTCGCCGGCTGGGTGATGCGGGGAGACGGAGCCGAGGCGGCCACCGGGGTGTCATCCGAGACGCTGGCGGCGGTGATCGGGAGCGTGGTCGCACGTGACGGAACGGGCGTGGATGCCTCCACCCGGGAGGCCATCCAGGCGATGCTCAGCACCGAAGGGCTCTCGGAGGCCGAGGTCGTCTCGCTCGTCCAGGGTGTCATCTCCCAACTCGAGGCCGTTTCGGCATCGGATGTCGAGGCCATCGTGGCCGAGCGCCTTTCGGCTGCGCCGGGCCTTTCGGCATCCGACGTGGAGGCCATCCTGACTGAGCGCCTGTCGGCCGCACCGGGTCTCTCCGCCGACGAGGTGTCGTCCATAGCCGCATCGGTCCTGGATGGGGCTGCCGGGCTCTCGGCCTCCGAGGTGGCGGCGATGGTCGGCCGGCTCATGGACGAGTCCGCCGGACTGGACGCGGACGAGGTGGAGTCCCTGGTGGCCCGGCTGTTCGCCGAGGCTCCGGTCGACGAGTCGGGCGATGAGCCGGTGGTGGCCGTGGCCGTGGCACTGGCCGACTCGGTGGTGCTGGTGTCCGTGCCTGACCAGGGCCATGGATCAGGCATCGTCTTCGACGACGAGGGTCGGATAGTCACCAATGCCCACGTGGTGGATGCCGCTTTGGAGGTGGTGGTGACGCTCCCCAACGGCCGGGAGATCTCCGCTGAGGTAGTCGGTGTGGACATCCGCCGGGACGTCGCCGTCCTGCAGCTCGTGGAGGAACAAGACAGCCTGGTGCCGGCGGTGTTCGCCTTCGGCAGCGACCTCGAGGTGGGACAGTTGGCGGTGGCGCTGGGTAGCCCGTTCGACCTCGACCGCACGGTCACGGCCGGGATAGTGAGCGCTCTGGGCAGGGTCATAGATTCCTATGGCTGCCAGTCCGGCATCGGTGCGGAGTGCGCCGGCGTGGCCATGATCCAGACGGATGCGCCGATCAACCCGGGAAACTCGGGTGGGCCGCTGGCCGATCGCGAAGGTCGGGTGATCGGCATGAACACTGCGATCCAGAGCACCGGCTTCGGAGCGGCAGGCAACATCGGGGTCGGGTTCGCCATCCCCAGCGACACGATCGTCCTCGTCGCCCGTCGCCTGATTCTCGGCCAACCGGTGGGAACCGCCTGGTTGGGAATCATGGGGGAGACGCCGATCGATGGTCGTACCGGTGCGGTGGTCATCGAGGTCGTGGAGGGCTCGCCGGCAGCCGCGGCGGGCCTGCTGACCGGCGACCGGATTTTCCGGTCCGACGGGCGAATCATCCGGGACATGGCAGCGCTGCGTGCCGACATCCAGATCCGACTGCCCGGCGAGAAGGTCGATCTGGAGTACGAACGTGACGGCGTGATCGGCGTGGCCAAGGTTGACCTCGGGGCGCTGGACGACCATTTTGTCGAGTAGTCGGGGACTGCCGTACCCCGGGGCCGCTGCTGGACCCCACCGGTAGGCTGCGGCCCCCATGGGTCTTCGTTCTAGCCTTGGTCGCGCACGCGACGCCTGGTCCACGCACCTGGCTTCGGTCCGGGTGGCCGGCGTGGTCGACGACAGGACCTGGGAGGGCCTCACCGAAGCGCTCCTCCTGGCGGACATCGGGCTGCCCACCACAGAGGCCCTGATCGATGGAGTCCGCTATCGGGTCGGCTCCGAGGGTGTGGATGACGTCGAGGGTGTACTTGGCCTGCTGAAGGAGGGGATCCTCGGCCGGTTGGGTGGAGTCGACCGTTCGCTGGCGTTTGGTGGCGAGCCGTCGGTCTGGCTGTTCGTGGGTGTGAACGGGGTGGGGAAGACGACCACCATCGGCAAACTGGGCTGGCGGGAGGCCTCCGCCGGTCGAAGCGTCGTGTTCGCCGCCGGCGACACCTTCCGTGCCGCAGCGGCCGACCAGCTGGAGGTCTGGGCCGACCGGGCCGGAGCGACGATGGTCCGGGGAGCCGAGGGCGCGGATCCCGGTTCGGTGGTATTCGATGCAGTGGAGCACGCCGCTGCACGCGGAGCGGACCTGGTGCTGGCTGACACCGCCGGTCGGGTCCACACCCGGGGCAACCTCATGGACGAGCTTGCGAAGGTGCGACGGGTGGCTGACAAGGGTGCCGGCACGGTCACCGAGACGTTGCTGGTGATCGATGCCACAACGGGTCAAAATGGCCTCCTGCAGGCTCGGGAGTTCGCAGCTGCCGCTGACGTGACCGGCATCGTGCTGACCAAGTTGGACGGCTCGGCACGTGGCGGGATCGTGGTCGCGGTCCATGAGGACCTGGGCATTCCGGTGAAGCTGGTGGGCGTGGGCGAGGATCGTGACGACCTGTTGGCGTTCGATCCGGCGGACTTCGTGGACGCACTCTTCTCCGTAGACGTTCCGGCCTGAAGTAGCGGCACGGAGGGAAGAGACGATGTTCGAGGGGCTCAGCAGTCGATTCGAGGGAATCCTCCGGAAGATCCGTGGACGGGGCCGCCTTGGACCTGAGGACGTGGAGGAGTTCCTGGCCGAGATCCGGGTGGCACTACTCGAGGCGGACGTCCACCTGGACGTCGTCCGGACACTGCTGGATCGGATCAGGGACCGGGCGGTTGGCGTCGAGGTGGCCGGCGCACTGAATCCTGGTCAGATCATTGTCAAGATCGTCCTTGAGGAGCTCACGGCGGTACTGGGTGGCGAGACCTTCAGGCCCGCCTATGCCTCCAAGCCACCCACCGTCGTGCTGCTGGCAGGCCTCCAGGGTTCCGGTAAGACGACTACAGCGGCGAAGCTGGCCCGCTGGTACAAGGGGCAGGGTCGGAACCCGATGCTGATCGGTGCCGACCTGTTGCGACCCGCCGCCGTTGAGCAGTTGCGGACGCTCGGTGACCGGATCAACGTGCCGGTGTTCAGCGACTCGACCGATCCCGTGTCGGTCGCACGAGCTGGCCTGGCGGAGGCGGTGAGGCTCGGTCGCGACGTGGCGATCTGTGACACGGCGGGTCGACTGGCGATCGACGAGGACCTCATGGCCGAGGTGGCGGAGATCTCCGACACCCTGCAGCCACACCACACTTTCCTGGTCGTGGATGCCATGACCGGGCAGGACGCCGTCACGACTGCGGAGGCCTTCCACACCCGGTTGGGGCTGGATGCGCTGATCATCACCAAGCTGGACGGTGATGCCAGGGGAGGTGCCGCCCTCAGCATCACGGAGGTCGTCGGTCGGCCGATCGCCTTCGCCTCGACCGGAGAGACGGTCGAGGACTTCGAGTCGTTCCACCCGGATCGCCTGGCCGGTCGGATCCTAGGGATGGGCGACGTCGAGACGCTCATCGAGAAGGCGGAGGAGACCTTTGCCGTCGAGGAGGCGGAGGCGGCTGCGGCCCGCATGCTCGAGGGCACCTTCACCCTCGACGACTTCCTGGAGCAGCTCCGGGCGCTCCGGAAGATGGGTTCGATCAACAGCATCATGGGGATGGTCCCGGGCATGGCCAGTCAGGTGCAGGATCTGGACGAAGCCTTGGATGAACGCCGTATCGACAGGATCGAGGGGATTATTAACTCAATGACCCCATCGGAACGGTTGGGCCCGGACGTCATCGACGGTTCCCGCAGGGCCCGCATCGCCGCCGGAAGCGGAACCGAGGTGGGCGAGATCAATCAGCTGGTGAAGCAGTTCCGCGAGATGCGAAAGATGATGAAGCAGATGGGTGGTCGTGGTCCGGGCAGGAGTAAGGCCGGTCGAGCGAGGAAGAAGAAGGGTCGCGGTGGCCGGGTGACCACCGCCGGGCCGGCTCCGATCGACAAGAAGAAGGGCCTGTCCCTCCCCGGCCTAGGCGACCTACCCGGCGATCGGGGGCCGTCCTCCGGCGATCTGGACCTCACGGGCATCTGGCCGTCGGACTGAGCGTCAGCGGGCTGAGCCGACGGTCACCTCCTGTTCTGTGCTGTGGTGCTGGAAAACCGGGCGGATCACGGCAGACTGTTGCGACCGAACGGGTGCATCATCGCCGTGCCCGGATCCCGCCCCGCCTGATCGTGCGGGGCCGCAACGAGAAGAGAGTGGTACCGACGTGGCCGTGAAGCTCCGCCTTATGCGGATGGGTAAGAAGAAGCAGCCGACCTACCGTGTGGTGGCCGCCGACTCGCGCAAGGCGCGTAACGGGCGGATCATCGAGGCGGTCGGCTTCTACGACCCCCGCCGTGATCCATCCGTGATCGAGATTGATAACGAGAAGGCCCTCGGGTGGTTGCGCAACGGCGCCCAGCCGACGGAGCGCGTTGAGAAGCTCCTGAAGATCAGCGGAGCCTGGGACGAGTTCAAGGGTCAGCCGTCGACGCCGAAGGCCGAGGAGGCCGTCGTTGAGGAGGCTCCCGTTGAGGAGGCTCCCGTTGAGGAGGCTCCCACTGAGGAGGCCGTCGTCGAGGAGGCTCCCGCTGAGGAGGCCGTCGTCGAGGAGGCTCCCACTGAGGAGGCCGTCGTCGAGGAGGTTCCCGTTGAGGAGGCCGAAGCCGAGGCGACCGAGGGTGACGAGGAGCAGTCATGAGCGCAGAAGCACCGATTGCAGAAGGTGTACTCGAGTACCTGATCAGGTCGATCGTCGAGGAGCCGGACGAGGTCCGCATCCAGACCTCCGGCGATGAGCGTTGCACGTTCTCGGTGACGGTCGCTGACGGCGACATGGGTCGTGTCATCGGGCGCCGGGGTCGCGTGGCCAACGCAATCCGGACCATCGTCCGGGCCGCAGCCGTCCGCGACGAGACCGAGATCGACGTCGACTTCGTCGACTGACCGTCCCATGGACGGTGGACCGCACCACGATGGTCCAGTCCTCCTGGAGGTGGGCCGGATCGACAAGCCCCACGGGCTCCGTGGGGAGGTCGTGGTCAGCCTCATCACGCCTCGTCTGGAGCGTCTGGAACCCGGGTCCGTCCTGCAGACGGATCGCGGTGACCTGACGGTCCAGTCCAGCAGGCCGCACCAGCACCGCTTCCTGGTCCGGTTCGACCGGATTGAGGACCGCGAGGCAGCCGATATCTGGCGCGGCATCGTGCTCTCGGCGCATCCGATCGTGGATCCCGACGATGACACCCTCTGGCTCCACGAGCTCGTCGGAGCGACCGTGGTGGACCAGCACGGCACGTCGCACGGAACCGTGGTCGCCCTCCTCGACAATCCGGCCAGCGACCTGCTCGAGCTGGCCGACGGCCGGTTGATTCCCCTGGTGTTCGTGGTCGACCACGAACCGGGTGTGAGCATCCGGGTCGACGTCCCCCCGGGCCTGCTGGACGACGGATTCGTGGACGGCCGTGGTGAAGCCACGTGACGCTACGAATTGACGTACTCACGCTCTTCCCCGGCATGGTGGAGGGATACGCGTCCGAGAGCATCCTCGGTAGGGCCTCGTCGGCGGGGCACCTGGACCTCCGTGTGCACGACCTCCGCCTGGCCACCTCCGACATCCACAGGACGGTCGATGACAGCCCGTTCGGGGGTGGGGCCGGAATGGTCCTGATGCCGGAGCCGGTGTTCGCCGCCGTCGAAGCTGTGGAGCCGCCCCGGCCGTTGATCCTCATGGGCACCGCCGGTCGCCGTTTCGACCAGTCGGTCGCCGCCGAGCTGGCGGCCCTGGATGGGTTCTCCCTGCTCTGCGGTCGGTATGAGGGGGTCGACGAGCGGATACGGACTGGTCTCTGCGACGACGAGATCTCGCTCGGTGACTTCGTGCTGGCCGGTGGGGAGCTGGCTGCGCTCGCCATCATCGAGGCGGTGGCCCGCCTTCGACCCGGCGTTCTGGGAAACTCCGCCTCACCCGAGGAGGAGTCCTTCTCCGATGGCCTCCTGGAGTACCCCCACTTCACGCGACCGGCCGACTTTCGTGGGATGGAGGTGCCCGAGGTGCTGAGGTCCGGCGACCATGCCCGGGTGGCCCGATGGCGCCGGGCGTCGGCCCTGGCCCGGACCGTGCTGCTCCGCCCGGACCTGATCCTCGAGGCAGGAGGGCTGTCTGACTCGGATCGGGAACTGCTCGAGGAGTTCGACGTTCCCGGGGACTGAGCCCGGCGAGGCTCCCGCCCGCCGCTGCCCGGTGTCGTCACCGGTGTGTCGCCGTATGCTGGCGGACCGGTCTACTAGCTGGACCTGACACCCGCCGATCCCACTTAGACCGGCAGACGAACTCCGTCCGAATCCAACACTTCGGACCCGGCCTCCCGAGGACGAGCCATGCAGCCCACCGATCTCGTCGATCACCAGAACCTCCGCGACGACATTCCCGACTTCGGCGCCGGCGACACCCTCAGGGTGCACGTGCGCGTGGTCGAGGGAAACCGCAAGCGGATCCAGCTGTTCGAGGGCGTGGTCATTAAGCGTCAGGGCAGTGGTATCCGGGAGACCTTCACCGTGCGCAAGCTGAGCTTCAGCGTGGGCGTGGAGAGGACCTTCCCCGTCCACTCTCCGATCCTCGAGCGGATCGAGGTCGTCACGCGAGGCGACGTCCGTAGGGCCAAGCTGTACTACCTTCGCGACCGGATCGGCAAGCGTGCCAAGGTCAAGGAGAAGCGGGACTTCTGATCCCGCTGGCTGCGACCCGGTTGGAGAGGACCGCTGTCGCACCCTCCTCCTAACGTCACCGCTATGGCGGTACGCGCACGACACTCAGATCACGGAGAAGGTGGGACAGCGCCCCACCTGGCCCTCGGGGCCGGGGTGAACGGCTGGCGGAACGTCGTTACCGCACCCACGGTTACCGGGTGCTGGCCCGCAACTGGCGCTGCCCTTCGGGCTAGATCGACCTGACCCTCGAACGCGGGCGTCTCGTCGTCTTCAGCGAGGTGAAGACCCGATCCGCTACGGCTTTCGGATGGCCGGCCGAGGCCGTGGACCGACGACGCCAGGCGAGGCTCTGGGCGCTGACGGTCATGTGGATCCGGTCCACCGGAGCCCGTCCCGGGGAGGTCCGCTTCGACGTCGTATCGGTCCTGCCGGGCAGGGTCGAACGGCTGGAGGGATCGTTCTGAGCCGTCCCTCCGGGAGGGCGATTCCTGGGCATCCACTTCGGTCGGCTGGCGTCAGTCGGCGAGCTGTCATCCGGGGCGCCTGCGGGTCCAGCAGCCCCGGTGCCAATGGCGGCGGAGGTCGAGTGCATCCACCGGCACGATGACGATGTGGCCCAGCCCGGGTGGAATGTCGCGGTTGCATCCCGGACAGGTGTAGGTCTTCGTGGCCTGGTAGGGCTGGACGAACCTTTCCTCAAAGTCGCCGAGGATTTCGGGATTCTCCACGTCAGGCCACCCTGCCGGGTCTCGGGTCCATCGACAGGCTCACCTGTCGGCCCCGCTGGGTTTCACGGGCACGTTCACAGGAACAGGGCCCAGGCCAGCAACATCACGGCGACGGCTATGGCAGCGCCCACATAGACGAAGTCGCCAGGTCGGCGCATCCTGGCGCGCTGCGGATCGAAACCCATGGCGTAAGTATCGTCCCCCGGGTCATGCCTCCCCACCCCCTACTCGCCATCGCAGCCCTGCTACTCGCAGCCGCCTGCGCGGGATCGCCTCCGCCGGTACCCGGGGCAGGTTCAGGGACGGCCGACCCGGTCCTGGTGGAGGGACGCGGGGTCTGGGCCAGGTCCTGTTCCTCCTGCCATGCCCCTGATGGGTCGGGCGGTCGCGGGCCGTCCCTGAGAGCCATGGTGGAGCGGTTCCCGGACTTCGTCGACCAGATGGCAGTGGTCTCCGAGGGGCGGAGGGGTATGCCAGCGTTCGGCGGCCGCTATTCGGATGGCGAGATCCTCGCCGTCGTTCGCTACACCCGCGAGGTTCTTGGGACGGCTTCCCATCCCGCAGGGTCGTAGCACCCGTCCAGCCATAGCGCCGGGCAAGGTCCTGGACAGGGCGGAGGAGCTGCTGGGTGGGAGTTAGGGCCCGCACGATCTTGGGTGTGCCCGGTCAAGGGGGGATCAGGCTCCGACCGGAGGAACCCGACTCGGTTCCCAGGGCGCTCCTGAGGCCGGAATCCCAGTCCCAGCGGTACACTTCGCACCCGGTTCGGCACGACCTGTGCCGTCCCAGATCAGAACACCCTCATCCATCCACGGTCGCCTTCGGGCGCGAGGTGGGGGCGAGACGAACCGATGGGAAGGGAGAGCACGACATGGCCGTCGTGACCATGAAGCAACTGCTCGAGGCAGGTGTCCACTTCGGACACCAGACCCGCCGTTGGGACCCGAGGATGAGGCGATTCATCCACGGCGAGCGGTCGGGTATCTACATCATCGACCTCCAGCAGACGCTCGAGAGGATCGAATCCTCCTACACGTTCGTCCGCGATCTCGTAGCCGATGGCGGCAGGGTGCTGTTCGTCGGCACGAAGCGCCAGGCCCAGGACGCCATCCGCTCGTACGCCGAGAAGTGTGGCATGCCCTATGTGAACCAGCGGTGGCTGGGCGGCATGCTTACGAACTTCCAGACGATCTCAAAGCGCGTCTCCAAGATGCAGGACTACCAGCGCATGCGCGACTCCGGCGAGTTCGAGGCGATGCCCAAGAAGGAGGCCCTGATGCTGGGCCGCGAACTGGAGAAGCTAGAGCGCAACCTGGGCGGCATCCAGGACATGGAGAGCCTGCCTGACGCCATCTTCGTGTTGGACACCGTGAAGGAGCACATAGCGGTGACCGAGGCGAACAAGCTGGGCATTCCGATTGTCGCCGTGGTTGACACCGACTGCAACCCGGATGTGATCCAGTACCTCATCCCCGGCAACGACGATGCCATACGGTCGGGTCGCCTGCTATGTCGGGTGGTGGCCGATGCCATCGAAGAGGGTCGGTTCATCGTCAACTCCCGTAGTGGTGGCGATGATGGTCCATCCCTGGATGCGGAGGACCATGCCGCCGAGCAGGTCCAGGCCCGTAACGAGGCAGCCGAGGCGGCCGCAGAGCGCGACGCTCGCGTTGTAGCGACCGTGGAGGCACCGGCTGTTGCTCCCGCCGAGGAGGAGGTTGCTGCTCCCGCCGAGGAGGCTGCTGCTGCGCCTGGCGAAGAGGCACTGGCTGCTGCTCTCGCCGAGGAGACTCCTGCTGCCGAAGTGGACGCCGCCACCACCCAAGACGAGCAGGCCTGACCGTGGCAGATGTGACCGCCGGGGAAGTCAAGGCGCTGCGCGACGCCACTGGTGCCGGGATGATGGACGCCAAGAGGGCGCTGGTCGAATGCGACGGCGATGCTGAGGCCGCATCCCAGCTGCTCAGGGAGAAGGGCCTGACCAAGGCGGCCACCCGCTCGGATCGCCAGAACGTCGAGGGGGCCGTCGGCCTCGTCTCCGACGGTAGGCGGGCCGCCCTCGTGCACCTCAAGTGCGAGACGGACTTCTCAGCTAAGTCGGAGGGATTCCTGGCACTGGTCGAGGACCTGACCAACGCCGTGCTGTCCGAGGGCATCTCGGCGTTGGATGGCCGGACGTCAGCCATCGACGACCTCCGCCTCTCCATCAAGGAGAACATCGAGGTCGGTCGCGTGGCCCTCTTCGAGGCCGCCGACGGCAACGTGATCGACACCTACCTCCACATCCAGGATGGCCGTGGAGTCAACGGCGTGGTGGTCGAGGGATCCGGGGTCGACCAGGAGACCCTCCACCAGGTGGCCCTGCACATCGCCTTCGCCAAGCCGACGACCCTCACCCGTGACGAGGTTTCGGCCGAGCTGGTGGAAGCCGAGCGGGCCGCTCTGCTCGAGATCACCAAGGCCGAGGGCAAGCCCGAGCAGGCTTGGGAGAAGATCGTCGAAGGCCGATTGTCGGGCTGGTACCGCGAGTCGGTGCTCCTTGAGCAGGGACTCCACGGTGACAAGGTCCCGGTCAAGGACACGCTCGGTGGCGGCGAGATCGTTCGCTTCGACCAGGTCTATCTGGGAGGCTGACGCTGTGACCGAACGCCTCACCCCACGTTGGGACCGTGTGGTCCTGAAGGTGTCAGGAGAGGCGTTCGCCGGCACCGACGGGTACGGCATCGACGGCGAGGTCGTCGGCCAGATCGCCCAGGAGATTGTCGAAGTCTGCAGCGAGTTCAAGGTCGACGTTGCGGTCGTCGTCGGCGGCGGCAACATCTGGCGGGGCATGTCGGGTGCCGGCGCGGGCATGGACCGTGCCCAGGCCGACTACATGGGCATGCTTGCGACCACTATCAATGCGCTGGCCCTCCAGGACACACTCGACCAGCGAGGCCAGCCGACCCGGGTGCAGACCGCCATCCGGATGGAACAGATCGCTGAGCCGTACATCAGGCGTCGAGCGACCCGCCACCTCGAGAAGGGCCGGGTCGTCATCTTCGCCGGCGGCACGGGCAACCCGTTCTTCACGACCGACACGGCTGCGGCCCTGCGCGCCGTCGAAATCGAGGCCGGGGTGGTGCTCAAGGGAACTCATTCGGGGACCGATGGCATCTACACCGCCGATCCGCGTCTCGATCCCGAGGCGACCCTCCTCGAACAGGTCAGTCACCTCGACGTGATCCAGATGGGACTCCGGGCGATGGACGCCACCGCCGTCACGCTCTGCATGGAGAATGACCTGCCGATCGTCATGTTCGACCTGATGACCCCCGGAAACGTCCGGTCCATCCTCGCTGGAGAGTCCGTCGGTACTCTGGTCGCCTGAGCAGGGAGAGTCTTTGAGCGACGACATGGTAGAGCTGGTGTTCGAAGAGACGACGGAGAAGATGGGCGACGCTGTCGTCCACACACGGCGTGAGTTCTCCACGATCCGGACCGGCCGAGCCTCGTCCTCGATGGTCGAGAACCTGACCGTCTCGGCCTACGGCGTCGAGATGCGGATGCAGGAAATCGCCACCTTCAGCGTGCCCGAACCCCGCCAACTCCTGATCACGCCACATGATCCGACGAATGTCGCGGCGGTCGAGCGGGCCGTCGTCAACGCCGACCTGGGCCTCGCTCCGAGCAACGACGGTCGCACGATCCGGCTGTCGTTCCCGGAGTTGACCGAGGAACGTCGTCGGGACATGGTACGAATGATCAACCGCATGGCCGAGGATGGCAAGAACCACCTTCGGGGCATCCGTCGCCATGCGCGCAAGGATCTGGACGACATCGAGAGCGAGGGCCACGTGTCCGAGGACGACATCCGACATGCCGGGTCCCGGCTCGACAACCTGATCCACCGGAACGAAGCCGAGATCGACGAGGCTCGAACGGCCAAAGAGGACGAACTGCTCGAGGTCTGAGCAGGGCAATCGAGGGAGGATCCGTGAACCAGCAGCAGGACAGTAGGGACCAGCCCTTCGAGGAGATTCGGATCCTGGGGC